>Ga0214545_1001631_pt1 | contig 42347 bp, 37 predicted proteins | sample CNSS4metaG_FD_160064 | JGI IMG/M metagenome (GOLD analysis project Ga0214545, IMG submission 160064) | Root nodule microbial communities from cowpea collected in UCLA plant growth center, Los Angeles, California, USA - CNSS4 | ecosystem: Host-associated > Plants > Roots > Nodule | place: USA... | reverse complement strand
CAGGCATTCTGTTTGTTGCTGTTGCGTTATTTCTGAATTGATACTTCTTGTGTTTGTGAATACCAATACGAAACCAGTGCTGCTGGATTATACTATTTGTGCTGCTATTGATTTTTTTTATCTTTCATTTTCCCTATGATATCCCCTGTCTTCTTGAAGGGACTAGAAACCTGCCAAGCTGTATTAAGTTTATTACATTGTTGTACAACTTTTACCTTCTGTCGGGTAGATTCCTTTTTATCTAATGGTGAGTTGTGATTGTTTATGTTGCTTATATATTCTCTATACTATGCATTCTGAAAATCAATTAATTGAGCATTCTCAGTCCCTAAAATTTTATAATGATAATTAAAAATCAATCATCAATCCTGCAATTTTATTAGAAAATAGATGATATTAACATAGTGTAAAGCAATTTTACACAGTCATTCAACCACAATTGCCTACTATAAGTTTGATGGGTTTTTTAATACCTTGAGAAAATACCAACGGTTTACGATTTAGATTGTTTTAACGTTAAACCTAAAATTTTAAGATGGCACTTTTGCCATCGCAAGATGACTTCAATAATGCCTAAAGAATAAATCAAGGCAATATTAATTATACTGTTTGTAGTATACTCCAATCAAATTAAAAAATATACGGATTAACAAAATGATCAATCATCAATATTATAATAATAATAATAATTATTATTATTATTATTATTATTATTATTATTATTATTTTAATAACTATAAATATAAAATATACTGTACTATCGATCAACATCATCTCAGGCACTAAAGCATCTACCAAAAAAAAAAAAAGATGAAAGAAACTCTTCTAGCACTTCAATTATAAAGGTTTCACTATTCGCCGAAGTTTCATCTATTTTCTACAACTGAACAAAAACAACAAGGAACACGTACAGGTGGAGTTGTGTAAGCTTCGAAAGCGAAACCAGCGAGAATAACGGCGAGATTGATATCGAACGGAGGCCGATCATCGTCCTCGGGAACAGCAAGCCGCTGAAGCTCAGAACCAGTTTTTGAGGAGCAGCAGATTGAAGGAACTCGCCTCCTCCGGGCGGTCGAGAAAACGCGCAATTTTCCATGAAAACGACGAGGGAAGGTGCGAGAAAATATTGGCCCGCGAGGGAGAGGAAGCGTGGGACAAAGAGGAGAGAGAGCGTAACGGAATTGGACGGAGGACATTTTCTTGTTACATTACAAGAGGCGGGAAGAGAGAAAGATAATATTAATGGAAGAGAATAGAAGGAAGGGAGTGGCAAAAGGTGTAATTCAGAGAAAAGGGAAGGGTAATTGGTTGACAATAGACAGTGGATTTTCGTGTATAGCCAAGGGAAGAGAAGTATGTGCTCTTTTCTTACTCAGTTTGGGTATTCTGGTTAGTTCTGGAAAGCATGTCAACACTTTTCTTTCCATGGACGGTGACAACTTTTTTTTTATATGGGTGTTTTATGTTATAATTTTAGGGATTCTTTTACACGACGTTGAGAAAAAAATTACTTTGTTTTTAAATTATGGTTAATTTTTAATAACTAAAAATTATGTAACGTGAAACACGATTATAGAAAATAATTCTTTTGAACTAGCGAGAAGACGTGTGCGCGAATTAAATTTTTAATAACTAAGAATTCTTTAATAGTTAACAATTATGCAACGTGTAACACTATAAAAATAAATCTTTTGAATCAGTGAAAATTTGTCAATGTTTGGTAATTATTTGTTATTGTATATATTTTATCGTCTGCTTTACTTTTAATTAAAAAAATCTTAAATTAAAATAATAATTATCTAAACATACTGTCCACAACTCAAAATGCTTTTGATCCAATTAGAAAAAATAAATACACCTGTCTTTAATCAACAACTTATTCTTCAAGTGGTGTCTAAATCTCATTGATGCATGTAAAGGGTAAGTGCATTAATCTAACAAAACAAATGTTTTGCTCCTATCTATGAAGCTCGTTTTCTGTTTACATTAGAAAATGTTACAGTGAGATTTACAAATGTTAATGAGACATCTTTTATTACGAAAATTTATCCAAATTTTCGGATATTTCATGTGACGACATCTCAGTATAATGTCCCATCTTATTTTAATATGAATAATTTAAACCATAATATCAACATATACATTCAACAAGTAATTCTATTTTGAGATCATAAAGAATCATTTCTTTCTCACACAATTATTCACCGTTAAATTTTAAAAGTATCTTACATGACACTTACAAGGAAAGTCTCATATTTAATAAAATAAACAAAATTAAATACTATATACTTTGTAAGTATAACACCATTGATTTAAGGGTAAAACTTCAATGTCATATATATAGAACCACGATTCCTTAATGACTATAACTCACATATGATGAAATATACATACCCAATAGTGGTATCAAAGTCAGTTTCAAAGTAACTGACCGCATAACCGTAATTAAAAATGGGTCACTAAAGTGACTGGCCGCATAATCATAATCAAAAGGGGTCATGGTCACCATACACCTAAAGAGAAATATATCATATGAAAAAAGGAAGAAAAGAAAATGACTCATCCTTGAGAAAAGATTATTGGAAATAGTCAAAATGTAAGTTAAAAGTCTCACATTAAATAATACATATATATATATATATATATATATATATATATATATATATATATATATAAAAACCGAGCAAGAACAAACTTTACCTTTGTCCATCGTTTCACAACCAATAATAATGCTTTTACACTTATGTATGTCCCACTTATAGTTATTATGTTTTCTCTCAGAGATAATTTGATATATTGATTCTCTAAAACATTATAAATATTTACTTATTCTATTAGTCTCACTATTTAGGTTGAAGGTTAAGTCGATTTGAGTTGATTAATCCTAATATGTATGACGAGTTGAGTCAGTTGTGATCAAAGGTCGAGATGAGTCAGTTAGGTTGAAGGTTAAGACGACTAGACCCATATTGAAGGTTGAGACGGATCAACACGAGTTGAAGATTGAGTCGAGTTGGTCAAAAAGAAGGTCGAGACAACTAGACCTATACCGAAGATTGAGACGAATCGACATAGATCGAAAATCAAGAGAAATCCATTCAAATTGAAGATCGAAAATTAGTTGTCTCGTATAAAAGGTTGAGCTAAGTCGACTAAAACTAAAGGGTAGATAGAGATGGCAAATAAACCTACCCCTGTGGGTATTGCCCGAACTCGTCTCCGTTTTGACGGTGAATCCCCGCATCGACTGTGTATGGGTATGAGTATGTGAAATCCCTTACTTTTTCAATTGGGTATGTGGATGGGTAGGGGATGTACATATCCCCGCCATAATACCCGTCTCCTCCATCTTTGTGTCTCACATTTGAATATTTTAATTATTTTTTTATTTATTGTATATTTTTCTTTCACATGAGAATGTTTAATACTCTCAACCAGTTTGTTTTATATTTTTCTTTTGTTTCGCTAAAACAATTTTCGTTATTTCTTAACCATTGAGTATATATGTTGATATTTGAAAAGTTTTCCTAGATCTCTAAGGTATTTTTCATCTTATCATACTCTTAATTATACATTTGTTTTTCTTTGTGCAATTTATTTCAATAGTCTTTCAAATTATTTTTAAGACACACATTTGTTAATTTTTTAATATTTTTATTTATTGTTTATTTTCATCATATAAAATACTATTTTGATATATTTTATCTAATTAATTTTTATTTTCTGACTCATTATCAATCACACTGTAATATTTTTCACTATAATTGTATAAATAACTTTTATTTACTAAAATATAAAAATTTAATGTAATTGTCATGAATATTTTTTATCACCATCCAACACATATTGGAGTTCAAATGATACAAGATTTATGTCAAAAATTTATTATTATGTTTATTATTTTTTCTTTGCGTCATTTTGATCAAGTAATGTATTAGAATTTTTATTAGGGTATAAAAAAGAGATTCATTAAAATTTGAAAAATTGAAGTAAACAAACATTTAAAATGTATTTTAATTTGAATATTTGTTTTCCTTTCATATTTTTTTTAAATAGTTATAAATTTTATCAATTAAGTTTCGTTAATGTTTACAAATTAATAAATGTTTTGGTTCTCATGAAATTTTATTTGGTATTCTAATATAAAATGTAAACAATTATAATTTATTTTAAAGTATTTGATATTGAAAAAATAATCATCCTCCTAATATTGAATATTTGATATTATTATGTTTCGTTTACCATAATTTTTTATTATTTTATAAAAATTAATTAAAATTAATATTGAAGTAGTAAAATAACGGGTATGAGTACGAAATTATACCCGTTACTCGGTGGAGATGAAGATGAAGATGAGACAAAAGTTTGAAACCCGTTGGATTTGAGTATGTGGATGTGGATGGATTTTTTCTACGGAAATAAATATAGGATTAGAAAACCCGTTCTCGTCCCGTCGCCATCCCTAAGGGTAGAGCTAAGTTATACAAAAATTTTTAAAATAAATTTTTTTATCTTATCTTAAAAGATAAATTAAATTATGTTATCCAAATAAAAAATTGTAATATAAATGTTTTTAAGAAACTATTTAAAAAATAAAAATAATTTAATCATAAATTATTATAAATAATTTAAATACTATGCATTTGAGTTTTTTAGAATCTTGAAATCCCTCCCCAAAAACAAGGCAAGATTTATTTAAGTAAAAAATTTATTTTAATTGGCCAATTTAAAAAGGATCATCTACTTTTGAAAAAGACAGAAGAGAAACACTCGTTGTTCTAACAAAATAAATATCGTTCTAAATATCGTTTTGGTTTCCGCTTTTCATTTTTGTTAAAACCCTTCCCTTCGTGTCTGTGGCGGGAACTCTCTGTGCTTGCACTCTCTCTCTACCCTTCACCGCAATGTACAGGGTAGTCACTAGAAACGTCGCCGTTTTCTTGCCTCGTTGCCGCTCTCTTTCGCCCTTCTCTCATTCGCCATTTCCTATTTTCATTTCATGCGTTCCCTCTCGCTTCCTCCGGTAATCTTTTCTTGTGTTTTTCGTTTCATATTTTGTCATATAGAATTTGTATTTAGTATTATGTTAGATTATTTGGTGAATATTCACTTTATCTGTCAAAACATTGTATTTATAATTAAACTTGATTCAATTTAACATTGTATTATGTACCAGTAAGTGATTCGAAACATGATTAAATGTGGCACTCACTTTAACCAATACATATTATGTTTATGAACTCACTTGTATTCTGTATTCTTTATTCTTCAGTAAAGATTAATCTTTCTTGAAACCGGTGATACATCGCATGGCTACAAAAAAGCTACACTATTTAGTTTTTGCAGAAACATTTTTTGTTGAAAATTGACTTTTATACTTCCTTGATCTCGGTCTAAAAATGGTTGCAGTTTTACCCGTAAGAGAAAGATTCTAATGTGATAGATATTTTAAGGTTTCGATTAAATAGTGGACTAGTTTGGTTAAGGTAAAATAAGTGTTTTTGAAATAAGCAATTTGAGAGAAAAAGAGCCCATTTAAGAAAATAGATGTGGCCAGTTTGTTTAAACTCTAGAATAAATTTTTTTGAAATAAACAATTTTTAAAATAATCAGTAATTTGAGAAGCAAATACAATTTGCTTATTATAATAAGCATAAAACTGCTTATTTTAAAAAATAAGCAGATCAGACAATTGGATGACAAAAACAGAAAGCTTTTTATTTTATCGAGTTAGCTTTTTTGTAAAGAATACGAACAAACAAACTCACTCAATATTTGTGTAAGAGATCTTACATTGATTAAGAATAAGACAAAATCATAATATATATAAGTGAAATTGAGTTAGCTTTAAATTCCAATATCTTAATATGGTAAGTGAGCCATTTAGAGCAAAACCTAGTCAAGTTCATTGGGACAATTACCCCACTGCTTTAGGACTATCACCCCCACAAGTATATAATCCTACAGTCATGAAGTTCAATCCTTGGTGTCAGGCTGTGTGTTGGAAATTTCACATCGATTAGAAATAGTGAAAAATTACAATATACAGATGAGGTTTTGTTTGGTTTAAATTCCACTATCTTAATAATTTGCTTCTTAAAATGTAGAGAAGTGCTTATGTTTTAAATAAACATGCTAGACAAAGACAAATAAAAGCAAAAATACGTAAAGTCACCTATCATTATTTTATTTTCTAATCTCCCCCCAAATGTAATGTATTTATTGAGAGGGTAAGATGATTTAAGTAAAATTGTTTCAATGAGTGGCATTTTTTTTTTGTTATTCTTAATTTGTGAAAATAGCTTCAATTGCATTGTGACAAGGGAGTAGTTATTAAATTTTATGAATATCATCATCTTTACTGCTTAATCTTTTTGTGCTAAACATTGTATTTGAAAATTTGTAAAAAGGATGGTGTATGGCTTCATTGTGAGTGCCATGGTGAAATCGAATTTTCCATCTCTTTTTTTTTTTTTTTAAATTTTGTATGAAGGTGAAAAACTAACTCAAACAGTCTCCGGTTGAGTATAGTTTCGAGACACGGTAAAAGTCATAACGATCTCGTGTGAGATTTTGGTGTTTGAACAACATCTCATGAGTTAGCAAGAGTTATTGATGCTAGTAGTAGTTTTGGACCTTGAGTTCATTCTAGCTACATCCTTCTTGCTTTATATGTTATTGTGCAAAGTAGATCAATATGAAGTTTTTTATAAAGCAAAGAAGGTATGTAAAAAATCACTCTATTATTTGCAATGCCAACTAGGTGGGCACTCCATATTATGTTAATCGTTTGCAGCATATCCAAGTACAAAAGAAGAATAAAAAATTATAAATTGAATGAGGGACTATACCAAAAGCCACTCAATAAACAAACGTATAATAAGGTAAATTCCATCTATTCTTATAGAGATCAAACTGAATAAAAACAGGAATAAGATCCCACCACCCAGTACATCTGTGTCTAACCCTAAAAGAAGCAAATTCATCAACATAATAGTTTCCCTCTTAAACTATATATGTGAGACACATGAAATCTAATTCTCTTAAGTTGATACAACATATTCTTCAAATGATTCTTAAAACACCGAGGAACTAAATTTTGATTGGAGAAAGCTTGCATCACAGCATATACATTGATCTAATATTTGCTTGACATGGTGAAATTCTAATTTATAAATATCTATAAAATGTGAAACTTCTTATTGAACAGACTAAATAGATGTGTAAAGAATGTATCGAGTTATATGGAAAACAAGGTTTCAAGGGGGAGCAGTAGGACCACCAAGAAGCCAAAAGTACCAAAGAATGCTTTAGATGATAAAGATCTTCCTCACATATTGTGGTGGAAGGAGGTAGGTCCATCTACTCTTTTTTGCTTTTGGTTAAAGCAAAAGTTACTGTTCATGAATTTTGTTGGTTTGTTTATAAAGTCATATTTACAATAAAACTTCATTCTTACTTTTGTTTCCTTCTCACATTATGGCAGAGGTTGAAATTGTGCAAAAAGTTTTCAACCGTCCAACTAATTGAAAAACTTGAATTTTCTAATTTGCTTGGCCTGGATTCCAAATTGAAAAATGGAAGGTGAGTGAGCACTAATGAAATTGAAATTACTACTTTATGCATTTCTTTTAGTTTTATATAACAAAACAATATGAAAACATCAATTGTTGCTTCGTTTATGACATTATTCATAGAGGAGCAATTGTTCTTAAATAGAATTCAAAGACTTAATAATGGAACATCCTAGTTTATGATTCAGTACTCCTATTTTTATGTGTGATGAGATAATTAAATACCAGTTCAATTTCTCTTATTCATTCTTCAGTTTAGTTCATGTACGAATGATGAATATAATCTATCCGTATAAAGGAAGACCAATGATCTTGTATAATAAATATAACCTATTAATCCTCCAAATTATACTCTTATTTATGGAATGTAATTAATTCTCCAAATTATGTAATTAAAAGTGTACAAAGAAATATTATCTACAACATAAATCAAGGGATTCTCACACTCCCCATCAAGTTGGTGAGTGGATGGTCAACAATAGACATGGAGTGTAGCACCACTTAGCTCTTTTTTTCAATACATTTGCAAGTTAATTTCCTCAGGATACAAATGGTGGTACATATTATCTTATTATCAATTTTTTCCTTAAGAAATGTCGATCTACTTCAATTTTAAATCAATCTTCAGGTCTTCTAAAATTTTCTTTAACCATAGTATTTGACAAATCCCTAATGTCATTGTTCTAAACTTACCTCTACACTTGATCTTGTCACAACATTTTTGTTTCTTGTTCCCCAAGGCCAAAATTTCTCTTAGAAAAGTGCGATATCCAAAGGTAGATCTTCTGTTGTCTATAGAATCTGCATAGTTAGCGTCTTTGTAGGCTTCTAAGATCATCTCACTCTGGCATGATCTTGTGTGTTCATTGAATCGAACAAGGTGTGCTAAATCGAGGAGTCACACTATTCCATGATCGTTTTGTGATCTTGACTACAATTCCAACAAATTCCATAGGACTTTATGTATGATTGGCATTATTCTGCACTTCTGTTCTATTCTCAATTGAATGTATTTATTTCCCTTACTTTTTTTCTATAAGTTCATGAAGATATCATTAAAAATGAGAAAAAAAGAAACACAAAACTCATGGAGGGACCAAACCAAAACCCATAACCAAAGAACAAGCTAGTTAGCTATAAGGCAATCCATGAGCTAAACTTCCCTATACATGCGAAGAAGACATCTATTATGAAAGAAGTCCAAAGTTATAAAAGTTGGCATAGTTGTATACCATTTTATTTATCCCTTCTCTGGTTGACAGGCCTAAGCTGGTTAACTTGTGTATACAATGATTTCCTTCTCGAGAAATATGTGACACCTCAAACTCAATACCACTACAAAACTTTACATATTTTCTCTAACGCCCTCTAGTAGACCATGGTCCAAAAGAGAGAAAGCTTGGCAAACCAAATTTGAATCACATTCCAACCAGAGTCTTCTAAATCTGGCACCTCTTGCATACTCAATGGCATGAATAACTCCCATAAATTCAGCAAAAAAGTGCATTCTTCTGTTGTTCAGATTCAAGAACACAACTATTGGACCAATGTCATCAAGAATGCAATATACGACAGTCTATAATTGATAATCCTTTGTTCTTAGTCATTTACATGGGCTATTGTTCAAACATACTTGAACTCCTTTATTGTCGTAATTTGAGGATGGTGTTATTACGAGAGTGTTGATGGAAGAATCAATCTCCATGTGTAGTGTAAAGGAAGGAACGCTCAACTGGGAATTGTTGCAGTTGAAGTCGAAATTTCCCCGTCAAGTATTACTTTGCAGAGTAAGTAATAGTTATGTCATTCATTGAGAGTTTAGCATTGGTGGCCTAATAAATTTTGTTTGAAGGGAGCCTGATTTTTTATTGGGAATAATGTGTTTTTAGTGCCTATACTTTTTGTTAAACATGGTGTATTCTATGTACCTTTGTGTTGATGAATTTAGTCCTCAAACTTATATGCATTTAGTCCCTCGTAAATTCAGGAAACATTATAAATTATAAGAAAGGAGGGATTAAATTCACATGTTCTTAAAGTTCGAGGACTTTGTTTATTGATATGAAAGTATAAAGACCTTGTCCATGTTTCACTGAAAGTGGTAGGACTAAAAATGCATTTCCCCTTCCTAAATCTTGACAAAATTTCTGTTTTCTCTTCCGTTGGTTCTGTAGTATTCCATTTCTATCCTTCATGAAGTAAATATTCTGTTTGTATCATGTATTAATTCATATATTTTCAAATTACTGATAAGGTTGGGGAATTCTACGAAGCTTGGGGGATAGATGCATGTGTTCTTGTTGAATATGCTGGTTTAAATCCCTGTGGTGGTCTCCAATCCGATAGTGTACCAAGGGCTGGTTGTCCTGTTATGGTATTGACATTTTACTATGTTATTTTCTCATGGACTTTAAATATATATGAAATATTTTGCTGAGTTTCTTATATATATAACAATATCTTTCTTCTTTTGTTTGTCATAGAATCTTCGACAAACTTTAGATGATTTAACTCAAAATGGTTATTCAGTGGTGAGTTCAACAATTAAATAGTATTCCATACTTTTTTCACCTTTTAAAGTTTTCATTATTCTGTTTACTTGCAATGTTACTGTTTTATGAATACTTGTTGCTAATTAATCTTGGTCTGCACAGTGCATCGTGGAGGAAGTTCAGGGCCCAACTCAAGCACGATCCAGGAAACGTCGCTTTATATCTGGGTTAGTACAATACTCTCTCAATGCCAGTGGTCTCTCTATGGATTTCTGTGGTCAATTGATAGAGTTTTCTGTGGTTATTAGTGAGTAAAATAAACTTTCATTTAGCTAATTATTAGAATGACATTGTTTACTTCAAGGACATGCTTGATAATCATGGGTTCCTATTTCAACCAGCAAGATAAGCCCAGCCCCTTGTTCTTTAGGTTTACTCAGATTGGTCATTTGACCCGGTTGTTTCACTTGGGTCCTGCATACCTTGATCCAAATAAACTGCTATTTACTACAGGGATTATGGGCGTAGTAGGTTTGTAGAGGCCCAAAATGAAAAAAAGAACTGAAACTTTACCCAATGCTGAAACTTGGCACATAAAAAGACGATCCACAAACTCAGTAAATTCTCTGATTCCACTATTTTTTCTGTTGGCAGTTGCATGTCTATACTAGGAATTAGTTGACAACTGAATTTTATTTTCTAGAAGATTGAATAATTAATCAGATTATTCTAATTTGATCTTGTTTGAAATAATTAGGGTCCGAAGATAATTCTGATTTGATTTTTTGACCAAACAATTTAGAGTTAGGGATATCAAAATTAAGGCAGGAAGTGAGTAGTCTATATATGAGGTAGACACTAGTAGTCAATGAATGGTCCCAAAACTTTAAGGGGTAATGATGCTTGAGCTAGGAGGGTGAGACCAAGTTCCACAATGTGGGGTGTTTATGTTTAACAACTCCATTTAGATATAAAAATTAAGGTAGACAGTGGGTAGTCAGTCTATTGGATGTGTTGGGCGGAAGCATATAAACATGTTGTCAGTAAGAAAGAATGCGAGTTTATTACAGCAAGACGTTTAAAAACAATAACTAGAAATACAGTTGTTAGGTAGTTTTTCAGCTTAGTGTTTGCTAGGTTAGGTCTCCTTTTATAGAAAGTTCAGGGGGAAAAAAGGGGGGGTCGGTGGGGGAAGTTCGGTTTCAGAGAATTGAATTTTGTAACTGGAATAATTCAGTGGAAAAGAGAGTGCTCCTTTGTATCTTTTATTGTATGATTGGTGAATTTAGGGAAGTTCAGGTTTACTTTTTTTGGCTCATCTCTGAAAATAGTGTTGATTCCTGTTATAATCCCATGATTTGCGCTGCGTTAATATTTCTCTGTACAGTTTTCATTACATAATTAGAAGATTTAATTGCATTCCATATTTAAGAGGATAGTTAGGAGGATTAATAGGCTGACAATATATTTTATATTGAAAATGATATAGTAAACACCAAAAAGTGACAACTTCTCTCACAACGCGACGTGGCAGCTGTTTTTTATTTTATTAAATATTTAATGAAACTACAACATACAACAGAAACTAAAAAACCATGAAAAAAAAAGAAAAGCAGTTTTGTGGAAGCCTTCTCTCTTCAATTGTCTTCTTCCACTCCTTCAACCTCTCGTCTTCTTCAAGGTCTGGAGAATGTGAAAAGTCCTTATTCCTCTGAAAAATTGTTTCATTCTTCTTTTCCCCTCTTTTGGTGTGTGTGGAAAGGTTTTTCTCTTACCCAACATGCGAAAGGTGTGTGCTTCATCGTTGGAATCAATTTTGGCAAAAACGACCCATTTTTGGTGTAGTTTGTAATGGCGCGGTGAATATAGTGGCGTTAAGTGGTGGGTTTAGTGTTCGTCGTCGACGGGAATTGGGTTCACTTATTCTTCTTTTTCCCCATTTTTGTGTCGGTGGAAAGGTTTTTCTCTTACCCAACGTTACGAAAGGTGTGTGCTTCGTCTGTTGGAATTGATTTTGGCCGAAATGACCCATTTTTGGATGGATCCCCTATTGTGATAATGTTATTACTGTGACTTAAATGACCTCTACATGTACTAACTCCATCTGAAAAGTCCTCACTAAATAATTGCTAACCTACATTAACGGGTTTGCACATGTAAGTAAAAGTGTACAAAAAGGTCATGCCTGGAGGTGTAATGATTTGGGTCTTAAGTTGAATTATTCATCCTTAAGGTGTTCCACGTTAGTTCTGTTTCCCACTTGCTGCACCCCAACTAAAATGTGACATTACTCACTTAAGTTATGCTGACCACAATATATGTTAACCTAGATGTCAATAATTGCCAACCCATGTTATTCAAATTGCAATTCTTAAGCAAAACAAATTGAAATTTTACAACAGGGTGATGATGTGCAAATCTCATAAAGTGAGTTGGCCGTTATGAGACCACGGGTTTGCAGATGTGTTGACCAATTCATTTATATTTGTGTGCAGAATGGAAAATCACTTTTTACTTGATCATATGAAGCTTTCATGTACAACACGCATACTGTGGGTTTGCACTTATTTTGGGTTTGCAGTTATTTTGGCAATGGTTTGTACATGTGTTTCCGCACTTCATTTATATTTATCTAAAGTTAAAGATAACATTTTTTATTCATAAAATTAACCTTTCATGTACAACATAAAGGGTAGGAAGGTCAGGTGTTATGAAATGAAATAACAAAATTATTACAATGATGAAGTTGAAATCACATGCAGTGGGTTAGCACTTATTTAGGCAGTGCTTTGCAGATGAGTCCAGAATTGGTTTAAATGTTTTGCAGAGTTAAAAATATTTTGACTTCATGAAGGGAGGCTTTGTTCACAATAAAGGGTAATAGGTGCAATTCTTAAGCACAACATATTGAAAAATAACAAGGTGATGATGGGACAATAAGATAAAGTGGAGATTTTTTAACATTGCAAAACTTTTAAACCAATTCTGGAATTCATTTGCAAAGCACTGCCTAAATAAGTGCTAACTCACTGCATGTGATTTCCACTTCATGTGATTTCCACTTCATCATTGTAATAATTTTGTTAAATCATAACACCTGACCCTCCTACCCTTTATGTTGTACATGAAAGGTTAATTTTATGAATAAAAAATGTTATCTTTAACTTTAGATAAATATAAATGAAGTGGGGAAACACATGTACAAACCACTGCCAAAATAAGTGCAAATCCACAGTATGCGTGTTGTACATGAAAGCTTCATATGCTCAAGTAAAAAGTGATTTTCCATTCTGCACACAAATATAAATGAATTGGTCAACACATCTGCAAACCCGTGGTCTCATAACGGCCAACTCACTTTATGGGATTTGCACATCATCACCCTGTTGTAAAATTTCAATTTGTTTTGCTTAAGAATTGCAATTTGAATAACATGGGTTGGCAATTATTGACATCTAGGTTAACATATATTGTGGTCAGCATAACTTAAGTGAGTAATGTCACATTTTAGTTGGGGTGCAGCAAGTGGGAAACAGAACTAACGTGGAACACCTTAAGGATGAATAATTCAACTTAAGACCCAAATCATTACACCTCCAGGCATGACCTTTTTGTACACTTTTACTTACATGTGCAAACCCGTTAATGTAGGTTAGCAATTATTTAGTGAGGACTTTTCAGATGGAGTTAGTACATGTAGAGGTCATTTAAGTCACAGTAATAACATTATCACAATAGGGGATCCATCCAAAAATGGGTCATTTCGGCCAAAATCAATTCCAACAGACGAAGCACACACCTTTCGTAACGTTGGGTAAGAGAAAAACCTTTCCACCGACACAAAAATGGGGAAAAAGAAGAATAAGTGAACCCAATTCCCGTCGACGACGAACACTAAACCCACCACTTAACGCCACTATATTCACCGCGCCATTACAAACTACACCAAAAATGGGTCGTTTTTGCCAAAATTGATTCCAACGATGAAGCACACACCTTTCGCATGTTGGGTAAGAGAAAAACCTTTCCACACACACCAAAAGAGGGGAAAAGAAGAATGAAACAATTTTTCAGAGGAATAAGGACTTTTCACATTCTCCAAACCTTGAAGAAGACGAGAGGTTGAAGGAGTGGAAGAAGACAATTGAAGAGAGAAGGCTTCCACAAAACTGCTTTTCTTTTTTTTTTTCATGGTTTCTTAGTTTCTGTTGTAGTTTCATTAAATATTTAATAAAATAAAAAAGAGCTGCCACTTCGCGTTGTGAGAGAAGTTGTCACTTTTTGGTGTTTACTATATCATTTTCAATTTTATATTTCTTCTTCGGGATCATTGATCTTTAATTGTAGGGATAGATTATATATCCATCATAAATTTGTATTTTCATTTCTCATGTCTTTGTATTTTATTTAAGAACAATTGCTCTTGTATGAATAATATCAGAAAAAGTATTTCTGACATGGTATCAGCTATCTAAAGTCTTTGAGAGCCTGTGTAATCTCTTGCATTTTATCTGATCTCATGACTTTCCCATTGCAATATTAAATAAAGTCTATCATACATAGCCTCATGGTTTTCCTAGTGGAATGAAAACACAAACTAGTCCTATCACCACGTGCTCTAGATATCCAATCCCAGGGATGGCTTATAGGCTGAGATCATATGTTGACTATAGATATAGCCTAAGTAAAAATTCTCTTTTCTTGAAATGAACACATGTAAATTTTAATGACCTTAGACTTTTATTTCATTGGCTGTGTTTGATTCTTTTAGTTGGATCAACTGATGTTGTCATGTTGGTGCATAAAGGTGTGAGTGTATTTCCTGATAACCATATTCACCATTTACATAGTATTTATAGGTTACAGAGGTCATGAAAATTAATTTTCTTCTTTTCCATTATATTTTTATCTCAAATTAGTTTTGAGTTTTAATGTGTCATGATATTTATTTCATGTTTAACTTCTAGGCATGCTCATCCTGGAAATCCATATGTATATGGACTTGCTGCAGTTGATCATGATCTCAACTTTCCAGAACCAATGCCTGTAATAGGTATTGATATTTTTTTTTTCCTACCTATTTGTAATAATTAGAATATTGGTGACCGTTTCTTTTAAAGTTATAACTTTTTTTTGCACCACTTATTACTTTGGACAAATATTTTGTATATGACATAACTTTTGTTAGTAAGAGATTATGAGGACTAGCCTTTTTTTTTTAATAAAATTTGTGTTACATCACTTTGAACTATGATATCTAAGCTAGGCTGACATCCCATAGTTCAACAATCATTTGCCATCATATGAAACAATTTATTAAATAAATAAATAAAAATAAAAGGGAGTTGAAATCTATTATGAAAAGTTGTAGCCTAATAACCCGAGGAAGAGACTCAAACCATTGGCACTCATTTATTCTGTCAATCTCCAAATTTTCAATCTTATCTGCACAAGAATGTCCTCCACGAAAAATGTGGGCTACTTTTAGCTTGAAAGCGTCACAACTCTTCATGCATTTCCTCCATCTCGCTCAAAGTGACCACAAAACAATTTGAGGAGATGAAAATTCTTGGCAAACCAAAGTAGAACCCGATTTCAACCACACCAGCTTATAACCATCATCCATATTTCTCAATAGCCAAAATAATCCTCATAACCTCAGCTTGTAAAGCATTTTGAGTACCCAAATAAGCAAAAAACTTCAAATATATCCCCCTGACTACCTCCAAAAATTTCCACCACAAGCAGCATGCACTTCTAGTAGTTCCATCCGTATTAATTTTTTGATCCATCCTACAACAGGGATATTCCAAATAACTTGAAGAGTGCTAGTTTCTTTTCTAGGTCTAGTTTGAATATCAAAGAGCTTCAAAATAGAAAAATCAATCATATCATTGTGCATAGCCTTTTCAGAAGAGTTAGCAGATAGCCTAACATATCCCTTTATAGTTTTTATAGCCAACTCCAGATCTATACTTTTTTTGTTTTAAATCTAGAATAAATAACAACAACCAGACATATATCTTTCACTAAAGGACTACCATCAACTTTAATAAATTGTATCAAATCAACAAAGGAAGAGAAGTGTGTACCAAGGAAAACTTGCAGCACCCAAGACCAGATATGCGGGGGAATGTTACATTCAAAGAAAATATGAAAAGTGATTTATTCTTGTTGCTTACATAAAGTACACATCGAACACATAGACACACGTCTGTACTGAATTAGAAGGCATTTTATTATGCAACAATTTCCAGAGAACCAAAGTTTTGGCAGGGGGGATGAAATTCATCCAAATAAACTTTCCCCAATCAATAGGAAGAATGGGAGTAATAAATAAATTTCTAGCAAGCTTCTGACTCATTAAATCATAAATAGCCATAATCATCTAAATATCAAACAGGGATATCAGACAATTCAATAAGAATAAAATTTTTTAGATTTTGCTGACTAGGGATATTATATAAGAGAGGAGAGAGAGACCAACCACTACCATTCTAGGCGTGTAATACTTATCTCTTGACCTGAGACTAGATTGGGGGGAGTTCAGTGAGCGAGGAGAAGACTCGGTAGCTGTTAAAAGAATCAATTCAATCAGCTCCAGAGCTAGGAGTTCTATGTATCGGTTGAGGAGAGGCCTTAATCTTAGCTGAGGCTCTCTCTAATTAGGAACACCAACCATAAGAGAAATACAGCTACTAGAACACCATTTGTCATACCAGAAATTAATTTAATCACCATTATCAACAATCCAATCAGTATAATCCGAGATAGTATCATACCATTAATGCCAAGCCAAATAGAGGATGACTTGTACAACAATCTTATTATATGTAGATTTAAAAAATCTTGCTCTCATAATAAAGGCCAAGGCATATAGCTAGAAGAAAAATCGCGAGCCAATCTAAGCAAATAAGTCTTATTTTCAACCTGAGTGTTCACAACATGCAGACCCCCTTCAAATTTATTATTACACAATTGACTCCGCTTAACACTAACCAATAATAACCGAGTTCACCAATTGAATTCTTCTCATCATACTAAGAGCTTTATATTTCCAAGAGGCAAGTTTCAAATGAATTTTATCAGCCAGGAGCTGAAAATATTGAGTTTCGGGTGTCCTCCAAAATGATAGGAACACCTAAATAAGATAAAGGAAATGAGCCTATATTGCAGCCAAGTAAATGTTTAATCTTCCTATTGAAATGGGTAGAGTCATCTATACTATAAAATTGACTCTTAGCAGGATTCGACCGTTGTCCAGAAACCATTCCTTACAAATGGAGGAATTTCATTAGGTGATCCAGAGTGTTTTTGTTAGCTTTACAGAAAACAAAGACATCATCAACATATAAAACACAAGGTGGAAAAGAATAACCTTTGGGACTAGCCACAACTAGGATTTTCTTGGAATCCACAAGAGCAAAAATCCCTAGACTCAAAATTCTTTATATGCTGAGATAATGCGGGTTATTTTGGCTATTAAGAAATCCTAGACTGATGATTATAGGCGGATGTGGTTGGAATTGATTCTACTTTGGTTTGTTGAGTCTTTGTATGTCCTCAAATTGTTCCGTGGTCACTTTGAGGGAGATGGTGGAAATTCATGAAGATTTGTGACGCTATGGTGTTCAAAGTAATATACATCTTTTGTGAAGGAAATTCTTGTGCAAATAAGCTTGCAAATTTGAGGATTGATAAAAGACATGAGTTCTAGTAGTTCGAGTCTCTTCCCCACGTTATTAGGCTACAATTTTTTCATAATAGGTATTAGCTCCCTTTATTTCGTTTTTCTTAAGTTTTAAGGGAGTTTGTTTGTATTTTCTTGAACATGGGTTTGGTTCCCCTACCCGCCACACCCACCCTTTGTTTTTGTTTTATTTTATTTGTTCTTTGTTTTTCAATAAATTGTTTCATGTGATGGCAAATGATTGTTGGACTATGGTGTGTCATTCTAGCTGAGAGGACATAAGTGATGCCTAACATGAATTTTATATAAATATAACTCACAACCCAATACAACGTGATAGAACTAAACACATTGAAGTGGACATTCATTTTATCAAAGAAAAACTTGACTGTGCCATGATTTGCACTCTATATGTTTCTACTGAAGTAGAATTTGCAGACATACTCACCAAGGGGCTGAACAATAGTAACTCTGAGAGAATTATGTCCAAGCTGGGAATGGAGAACACTTTTCACCAGCTTGAGTGAGTGTCAAAATATATTTTAGGAGGTTTCAAACATTATTCCTGTTGTTTTTAAATTTATACATTTATCTTGTTTTTATTACTAGCATAACAATCCCACAATCTCCGAGATTTGTTCCGTGGAATAGGCTGTTCTTATTTTCAAAAATATCCAACAAATATATATATATATATATATATATATATTGTGTGTGTGTGTGTGTGTATGTAATGAGATATAATGAGAAAGAAATAATTTTCTTCTAAACTGGAGAATATAGGATCTGCTCCGTATTTCTATAACTACAATAACATTGAAATGATAAGCTTGAAACATGTCTTTTTATTGTAGGAATATCTTATTCTGCGAGGGGCTATTGCATTAACATGGTGCTAGAGACTATGAAAACATATTCCTCTGAAGATTGCTTGACAGAAGAAGCAATTGTTACAAAGCTTCGTACTTGTCAATATCATCACTTATTTTTGCATACATCTTTAAAGCAGGATTCTTGTGGTTTGTACTTTCTCATTCTACGCTATTCCTTTTATGAAAATATTGGGCCGGATTTTGGTTTACAAGGTGACTTTATGTGAAGGACATGTCAGAGCTCACATGTTAGATTTGATGTTCCTTTATATAAAAAGATTTTTTGCTTAGGTAGATTCTATCCTGTATATAGTTGTACTTTCTCCTTTTTGTTATAATATTTATTTGATATATATAAAAATTAAAATAAAAATAAAATCCAAAACTGTGACCAATGTTATCAAGGTTCTGGTTACGTAATTGTTGTTATCAGAAAATGGAGTCAATGTAACAGAGTATATAGAGATCATTTTTAGATATTGGTTGGAGGTCTCTACCAATGTTACATTTAACCCAAGTATTGATTGGAGGTCTCCACCTGACTGGAGTAACTTTGATATAATAGAGAGATAATTAGTAGACATAAATACTTTTTGTTTCCCTCATCTTTGTTATGCATTTGAATATTGTTTTCATAGGAACATGCAAATGGGGAGAATTTGGTGAGGGGGGTCTGTTATGGGGAGAATGTAGTTCTAGACATTTTGAATGGTTTGATGGCAACCCTCTCTCTGATCTCTTGGTCAAGGTATTTAAACAAATTGTATATACTTTTTTCAATTTCCTTTTTTAAATGAATGGTACACAAATGAGTCATTTAATATTACATGTTTATTTCACTTTTGAACATAGGTAAAGGAACTTTATGGCCTTGGTGCTGAGGTTAATTTTCGAAATGCAACTGTATCATCGGGACATAGGGCTCGACCTTTAACTCTTGGAACATCTACTCAAATTGGTTTGTATATTAATAATGATGGATTGTCAATTTTTCTCATGTCATTTTCTTTTTCCTAAATCAGTGTCTTGCATTTTAGGTGCCATTCAAACGGAAGGAATACCTTCTTTGTTAAAAGTCTTACTTCCACTAAGTTGCAATGGATTACCAGTTCTGTGAGTGACGGATTCCTTTTTTCTTTTGTTGTATTATGTTTAAAATTACTCCATGATAATTATTTGACCCACTTGCCTTTAAACTTTTCCTATTTATTACATAGTCATCCTTTTCATTTTATAAAATACTAGTTCTATCCTTTTTTTTTTTTAAATCAAAGGAAAGAAAGAATGCTATAACATCAGTATACAAGTTGCAAACTCAACCTAAGTTAGCTCTAAAACTAATATCAATCATATGCAACATTCTTAGAATAATTATGATGGGGAAATAAAATTCAAAAGTGGGGAGGCAAACCAAATCCACTAACAAAAATGAAAGTGCGGAAGGCCATACCTATCTCAACAAAAGTCAGAAACAATAAAAGTAGGTATAGTCCACCTAGAAAAAACAGAAGATCTCAAACCATAAGCTGCTAAACCATCATCTGGAAATATGAGAGAATCCGAAACGTTTACTTTTGATGGACTCTAAAATGTTAAGCCATCTATTACTTAGCTTCCAGGGTACCAAGGAACTATCATAATAAGATTTCATAATAAGCAAGAAATCAGTCTCAATCCAAAGAGCTCTCCACCTTTTTTGCATAGTAATCTTGATAGCATGTATAGCTCCCATAAGCTCTGATTCAAAGGCTGACTGTAGTTGTAAAATTATTGAAACAAAACCCATAATTTCTGTTTTCGAATTCCTAAAGATACCACCACAAGCTGATTTTCTTCCATGATCAAATTATGTTCCATCTGTATTGCATTTTATCCATCCCGTTTTAATGGGAGTCCAACCCACTTGAGTAGTCTTATTTGACTTCCTTGGCCGTACTAAATTTGAGTTCTGCAATAGTAGAATAGAATGCATGTTACTTGTTGCCAAAGAACCAAAGAGATTCACAACAGCGAAAATTCTTTTTTTGATATGCTGGTATTGAGTCTGCTGTCCCTCAAACTTTATGTTTTTTCATTATTAATTCTTTATTATGGACAACCACTAAAATTTTCTTTTTTCTTGTTGATGCATTTTTGCATTTGCAAGATTTTTCTTTTATAAGCTCATGAAGATATCATTAAAAATGAGAAAAAAAAGAAACAAAGAACTCATGGGGGGACCAAACCAAAACCCATGACCAAAGAACAAGCTAGTTATCTATAAGGCAATCCATGAGCTAAACTTCCCTATACATGGGAAGAAGACATCTATTATGAAAGAAGTCCAAAGTTATAAAAGCTGGTTTGTTTGCGTTTGCATGATGGTTTGTTTGTTTTGATTGTTTTAATTTTCCATTTAGTTTGGTTGTTTTATTTATTTTTATTTAGTTTGCAACCTAAAGTTTTTGTGTTCCCCTTAACACTGGAAAGAAGTTTAGAAAAGGAAAAAAGTTTCAAGGGAGTGATGGAAGGGTGAAGTTAGCTTCGTTGTAAGATGTGGGTATATTGTCTCACTGTGTTGAGTTAGCTGTTTATTTCGTTTATATTTTCTAGTTTTGAACCATTTAATTGTGTAATTCATTGACTCAACTGGACTACAATTTTCAGTTTGAATTGTTTATTTTTCCTATTTCCCCCCCTTTTATTTTAGTTTTAATAATTAACTTTAGCTCAAAGTAGTGTCCTGGCAATTAATTCTATAATCCACATTAGATGCTTAATTTATGTTTGCTTCGCAGGTATATAAGGAATCTTCTCTTGAATCCTCCTTCTTATGAGATTGCATCCAAAATTCAGGGTAATTTTTAATTGTTTGACTTGAAAAGGATTTGGCTATATGAGAGGAAAAAAAATATCTTAATTGAATTGGAAACCGTACATTAAATATATATATATATATATATATATATATATATATATATATATATATATATATATATATATATATAGACACGTTATATAGAAAGCTCTCCTAGAGGAATGATTACGAAGATATCTAGTATCTTATTGTACTACACTGGTAATGACTACACACACTTCATGTAACTGAACAAAATATTTTCTTCTACTCAACACTCTTAAGTTTGTGAATGAATATATTCCATTCGAAATCATTGTTGTGGGAAGACCCTTTGTAAAATGAAATGAGTCCCAAGTGGGACAGTACAGGGGTGATAAGGCCAGTTTTTCTACAATGAAGTGTAGATCTATGTCTACGTACTTGGTTGTTGAAACTGAGTTATGGGCAAGTCCAATAACTGACTTATTATTGCAATAGACACTCATAGGATCTTCAATTTAACTTTAAGATCATTCAAAATAATTTTCAACCATAACAATTCACACATCCCATGTGCCATCACTCAAAGTTCAACCTTTGCACTAGAATTTGCAACTACATTTTATATTAACATACCTTGCATAATATGCATATACATACACCTACATATTTAGTTTCTCATTCCTCTTGAATAACATTTCTCTTCTTGGACTTGTCTTCAAATATTGATGGATTGTGTTTGTATCCTGTAAATATCACTCCCTTGTATAACACATGAACTGATTGAATACACTCATGACAAAAGCTATGTTAGATCTAGTGTAAGGAGCTTCCCCATAAGTTTATGATATTGACCCTTATTCACTGTAGAACTACTTTCGTCACTCCCAATTCTATAGTATTGTTATTATTCTTCATATGTATTTTGGGCTTAGTCCATATGTTCTTTATTATAAATATAGCCCCTACGTGTATCTTCTACACAAGGGATATTAATCTCAAACCATATTTTCTCTATATTCAACATGGTATCTAGAGCTTAAGAATTTTTTTTCCTGCCTCTGTCTCTGGTTTGCCAGCGCTGTCGGCCGTCGTCCATCGTCACCGGCCGCTGTCCACAATGGCCGGTCACTCCTAAGCCGTCGGCCGGCCGCCACCGTCGCCGATGTTTTAGTTTTGACCGGCGTTCCAGATCTGGGCTTTGTGTTTCCATTGGAGCACTTTCAATTTTTAGGGTTTCTTTCTCTCCTCCATGGCATCTTCCGCAGCTACTTCGTCCACTTCCATCGCCTCTATGTCTGATTCGTCCATTTTTCCTCCAAATGTCAATGTGCACTTGCCCACTGATAAGTTAGATGGCATGAATTACTCGACATGGGTGTGCGATGTTAAACTTTGGCTTAAGAGTCAGGGGTATCTTGATTATCTTACCCTCAAAGTGACTGATGTTAATACCAGTGAGTTTCCTCGTTGGAAAAGAATTGATGCTCACTTCTGCATGGTTCTCAAGTATACGATTCACGCTTCTTTGAAACCATTGTTTTGTGCCTACGACACATCTTATGAAGTTTGGGAACAGGCCAAATTACTGTACACCAATGACACTCAACGTCTATATGGTGTCTATCACGACCTGCTTAATGTTACACGGGCCTCTACTCCTGTTCAGGAAATTGAGCAATGATCACGCTTCTTCATGGTTGTGATGTTACACGGGCTTGCTGAAAAATATTCCTATGTCAGTGATCAAATTTTGGGTTCTACTGTTATACCCAATTTTTCCTCTACTTGTTCCACCCTTTTGCGTGTGCCTTGTCAACCTTCCGCTGATCCACCTGTCCATGCCAACTCTGCTTTAGTATCAGAGCCATAGTTTAAAAAAAAGTCTATCCTAGCGAGATTTCTTGGACATTCTGTTCCACCCGCTATTGGGCCACTAATGGACCACCCACTAATTTCTAGTCCCACGCACGAGATGAATATACCTCGGCGTGAGGGAGTGTGTTGGAAGTCCCACATCGACTAGAGATAAGGCCAATTCACAATATATAGGTGGGTGCAATCCTCACCTTACAAGCTGGTTTTATGGGGTTGAGTTAGGCTTAAAACTCCACTTCTAACTGTATTTATAATAAAGAACATATGGGCTAAGCCCAAAATACATATGAAGAATAATAACAATATAAACAAAATTGATCGGTGTTATGCCTTACATGGTCATCCTCCTCGATCTGTTGCTGTTGCACACACTGATCCTCCGTCACAACCATCTTCTGCGGATCCTCATTCATTTGTTTCCGCCACCGACAAATATGCTCTCTTCAATGAATTTCTCAAATGGAGTGAGGATCATAAGCTTTCTCGTTTCACGGCTTCTGTTGCCCACACATGTACATCTTTTGCTGGTCTGACTCAATCTTCGTCTGTTGGTCCTTGGGTGTCCGACTCAGGTGCCATCGATCACATTATTGGTAACAAATCTTTGTTTTCCTCTTTATCCTCTCCAGATAATTTACCCTCTGTTACAATCAAATGACACTTATATGTGACACTTATATCAGTTCTAATCCTGTCTTTTATGAGAGGACTAAACACATTGAGATTGACTGTTATTTCATTTGAGAAAAGATTATGTCTGGAGACATCAAGACTGAATTTGTTAACTCAAGTGATTAGTTAGCAGATATTTTCACTAAGTCTTTATGAGGATCGGGAATTAGTTATATTGTAACAAGCTTAGTACATACGATTTGTATGCACCAGCTTGAGGGGGGAGTGTTAAGATATCTTTAATATCTTATTTTCTGTTTCTATTGTTATTATTCTTCATATGTATTTTGGGTTTAGCCCATATGTTCTTTATTATAAATACAACCTTTATATGTATTTTCTACACAAAGGAGATTAATCTCAAATCATATTTTCTCTATATTCAACATATGGTAACTCCAATGACCTTGCAATTTGTCTAAACTTAAGATGAATAACATGTTGATGAGTTCTCGTATGTTTGAGCACAAGTTAGGAAGATATTATATATGAATTGCACAAATATATTACAAGGAGATGGGCATAGGCCCATTTATTGTAAATACATGTAACACAATCGATCTTACCTGTTACTTTGAGAAGGTCAAGTACATACTTTCTTTTGGAGATGAAGATGTCTTTCTTCAGGTAACTTCTACCTCAAGTAACTTCTATCTCTTTCTAGATTTGTTTCTCTTATTCATCATCTTCTATAACAATCTTGTCATCTACATAGACCAAGGGTAGGGTAAGTTTCTCTTTAAAGGTGTTTCCCTTTAAAGATACGACTAATTAACACAGTATGGTCATCTTGACTCTCTTGATACCCAAGGAGATCTTAACTTGATTGAGTCTACCAAATCAAGTACAGGGTAACTACTTAAGTCCACATAAGTCTTTTTTTCAATATGCTCACTTTATTATGTTAAAATTGAGACGAATCTCTTTGTAGACTTCTTTCTCTAGATGTCCAAGCAAGACAATTTTTCGCATCAAATTGTTGCAATTTCCTGCCAAAATAAGCTGCCAATAAGGGATGATTTTAACAATATTCATTTTTTCTAGTAGAGTTAATGTCTCCTCATTATCAATATCATAGGATTGAGTATACCTTTTATCAACTAGCCTTGCTTTGTAAGTCTGCATGAGGCCATCACATCTATATTTTAGATTATAAAAATACATACATTGTACTTCCTTTTTGTACCGCAGCTTGTCAAAATTCTCCAATGTGTAGTTCTACGTAGGATTAAAAATATGTTAAAAAGAGTTTCAGAGATTGATGATCCCTCGGCTGATCTTTGTTATTTATTGAAGAAAATTACATTAGGAACACGAAATGTACAGGAAAAAGACCTTGTCTAGGTAATTAGTGGTAACAGTTCATAGGTACAATGTATATCAATTATTCAATGCAACTACTTACTACCTATAATGCACAAATACTATACGATTATCAGACGCCGATTGATCTTATCTTGAAAAATATAAGATACGGCACGTATTCGATAAGACAATTCATTTTATTTTGAAAAATATGTAATGATATTGTAATGCGTTTCAAATCATGCCACAATTGAAAAATTATTAATAAGTAATATCTAAATTGAATATACTAAATATATTAAACTTAATTGTATATATGAACTAGAAATGACAAATTATAGTTTTAATCATTTTAACAAATAAAAATTGTAAATTACTATTTATTGCCTATATTTTAGAAATAAGAATAGTGTCAATTTCATCCCCTCCTTGAGAATCAGTTGTAAATAAGACAACTTCCATATCTGGTTTATGAAGAGATAATGTTGGTGCTCTAAGGTTTCTAACATCATCAAAGTCATCCTATGCATCTCCACTAGTGTCCACATCTTAATGCTCCTTGGTTATATTCTCATACTTCATATACAAAAGTCGCAAATTTGTATGAACATAAACCAAGTCTTCTGTTCTTTTAGGATTCAACTTATTACTTTTTAACGGGTAAATGAATGAATAGTACTCCAATTCCTTTAACAAGATGATGAGCAAGGTTGCACAAGAAGTTTCAATGCTAGGTTGTAGGAGAGGGGCAAAAGAACCTTGCACCACCCATCCACCAATATTTAAGATCTAATATCTAGATATCAATTGAGTAGAAGAAAATCTATTTGATTTTGATGAGAAATCTACATATTCAAGTGCAACCTTTCTTCTCTCGTCACTAATTGTGAAAAACCTTTCCATACACTTATTCCTCTCCTTACAAATCTCTTCATCCTCATGTTTGGGGATCGTATTTGAAGTCTCTTGAAGTCATTTATCACTATAATACCTATGAATACAAATTGATAAAATATTATATATAAAAATTAGTAACTTTCTAATTATTTAGATGTAAATTGTTAAAAAAAATATGTATTGATAAGATACGTTTACCTAAGATTCAGAGAATGAGCCACACAATGGAGAGGAGTGCAACTTTTAGTCCACCTTGTTATTAGTATATTGTAAACTACTTCATAAAATTCTTATGTATCATTTCCTTCTTTTTCTTCTTGCCTATATATAACTGTCTTCATTTTTTCTATCATGGTATCCCACGTCTCAATAGACCAAATGAAGAGTAGGACTATCTGAATTACAAGCTTTAACCATGTTAAATATAGGGTCAATCAAAGCTAGAATATATGTAATTTTTTCCTACCATACATTATTCAAAACAAAATATTTAATAGCTTGTGCTTTGCCTGTATCGTTCTCTCTATAAGAACTCCATTCTTCGCTAATGACCATGGATTGCAATTAATGTTTCAAAAATTAAAATCTTTCTCATCGCTATAGCAGATACAAAGCGTGTATCTGCAACAAGTAACTTCAAATGTGAAAAACAATTGAAAATGGCCAATCTCATGGAGTGGTTCATGATAAGATTCTTGATAAGAGAAACATCAATAATTTCTATAATCCAACTACATTCACCATAGACAATATCATTACCTTCAACATTCTTTGCTATTCATATGTTCTTCATGGCGATATTCAATATGTGCACAACACAAGGTGTCCAAGAAACTTTAGGAAATAAACCTTCAATGATCATTCCAACAACTTTACACATATGAGCATTATTTGTTATAACTTGCACACAATTTTCTTCCCCTACTTCTTTAATAACTTAGTCATTATGTTAGCTATGTAATGCTTATTTTTTATTTCATCCGAAGCATCAACATATTTTGAAAATATAGGACCCCCTGACTATTGGCCATAAAATAAATTAACGATCCTCTTTGTAAATCCGTTCATCGATCAAAGACTATGCTAACCCTTTTCGTTTAAAGTTGATTTAACTGGTCTAAGTAACTTCTCAACGTGTGTTTTCTCTTGTTGTAATAGGGTGGTCCTCAATGCATTGTATTCAGGAGGATAAAGTCGTTGATAATATGATTTGCAACAAACAAATATGAATTCACATGATAGGGGTTTCTTGCAAGGTTAAAAGGCATAGTAGAGGAATAAAGCATTCTAGCTAGGAGAGCATTCTTATTGTCTCTATACTCTATGTTGAAGCCCTCTTCCTCCTTTTTAATGAAATAGTTTCATATCTATCTTTAGTGGGCAAGGGAACATGCTTAGGTTTAACTCTATTTTCTGCCAATTCAACAATTGATTCAATTCAACCAAATATTCTTCATTGATGTTTGAGCAGCACACACTAATTCTAGACCCATGAATTCTCAATAAATGAGCTTTTACTCTAGGGTAAGAACATTTAAAATCTTTTTGATAAAAATTACAAAACCATCTCTTGTTTCCTCCCCCGTCTGTCCCTTTGTCTAATAAATTGACATATGCCCATAAAGAAGCATAATCAACTTGTTGAACATCTTTTGAAATGAACTTGGAATTTTTAAGGTAGAACTAGAAGAATTTGGTATTGGTGCCGACATTTGTTTTACTCAACTAGTCATAAATAAAATATTACATGTGCTTAGAAGTAAATAAAATGAATAATTGGACACAAATAGTAGAAAATAATGAAACAAAAGTCTATAAAAGAAAGAAGAATACCTTAGAAAGAAGATAAAATAAGAGATAAAATGCAATTGGTCCAAGACTTTCAGAATAACTAGAATAAAGGAATTGAATGTCACTTCAAATAATTTTCCTTTACCACACATATAGAAGCATCTCATGTCGGGCTGTATCACATGTAGAGTTGTTATTATTTATCTGCCTATTTATTCTGTTTTATATTCTTTCAACCTAAACAAAATGAGAAAATAAATACTTAAAACCAAAAAACTATATATTTTGATTTTAAAATTATCATTTATGTTGAAATTATATGGGTTTCTGTTGATTTTTAAGCTGCTGTGCTGTTTTGAAATGTTAAGCTGTTGTGCTTGTTTTGAATTGTTGTTGTACATATAAATATTTAAGTTTATAGTTTTTATGATTTTTAAACTGTTATAATATTTTATTATTTGTTATAATATTTTATTATTTGAAAATCCAGTTTAAAAAATACTAAACTGTGATTAATAGATTAAAGAAAATGTTCGCACTTGATTTTATGCTGGGTTGTTAATATTAGAGATAAGGACGTGTAAGATGTTAAAGAAATAAAATAAAGTAGAAACGCTTTAATAGCTTTCTAGTCTTGAATCTTGTTGATCTTCGCTTTGCATCCTCTTGGATTTGTTGAATTCTTTATCCCCTGTCTCTTTAGCCATGGATGTTGTACTTGATCTTTGAATGTTTGATAATCTCTTTAGGTCTGTTAGTTATATTACAATAGAGAGTAATGTACTTGTACAAAAGGTTTGCTATACTACTTTATTAATTTCAATCTTTTTATTGCAATTCAAAATATTCTCAATTATGTACTTTACATTTATATTGCTATTATTATAATGGCGTTTTGTACCTAAATTTGGACTTGTTTCATTATTTTTGTTTCACAGAAACATGCAAACTTATGAGCAGTTTAACGTGCTCAATTCCAGAATTTACTTGTGTTTCTTCAGCAAAGGTTATTATTAACTTGTTTGTATCCTATATACTGTAAAGCAGTTATTTTTTTGTCAAATATAGAATGAAAATTAGTTGTACTATGATTGCAACCTTCAATATGATGAATTGCAAATTTAAAGGTGCTCATATTGATTTACTGCAAAAAATTATTGTTCATACTATATTCAAGTGCTTCTTTTTTGAAGGTTGGTCATTATAGTTCTTGCTCTCTAGCATAAACACATGTGCTGGCCTGAAAATAAAAGGATTTTTAATGTTTTTATTTTTGTTCACTAATTGATGCTTCATTATTCAATCTGAAGAACTAATGTTAGCTTTAATTTCTAAGTTGTATTATACTTTTATGTTTAAATATATATGAAACAAGCATGACACAGTTCATGATTCTCAACTTTTGGGTATGTAAACTAATTTGGATGTCTATGCTGAGTACACTTTGTACTATATCATCTCTCTTCATTAATAAAGTTATTTTTTTATCCTTAAAGAAACCTCTTACTAAGTGAGTTTATAAATAACTCAACGTCAAAAACGATTTGTAAGGTGCAGGTCAGACCCCACTTATATATTATAATTCATTGCTACACACGTTGGCCTTGAAAACTTTTAGTAGCAAGTAGAAAAGAAATTTCTTACTGGAAATGTTTTGGGGCTTTAAAGGCTTTTGTATTTGGATTTTCTTATTTTGGAGAAATAGGTGTTTTTGTTTGGTCATTTTCTTACTGTGCTTTTGAAAGGAATTATTGTTTGCTACAAATAAAATGCAGCTAAAGATTCTATTATTACTATCTTGAAACTAGGTTTGTTAAGAACTTGCTATGTTGGTAGTAACTGAATTGTTGCTTGAAACCTTGACACTAGTAAGCATTGTGTCAGGTGTCGTGGTTTTGTGTAATTAGGGGAGAAGCAAAGGGCTAGTGAAAACGATGGAGTACTTTGCTATTAATGTTAAGCATTCGGTACGCATTAAGAAGTTGAGAGAAGGTTGGGGAGTTTAGAAGTTGAAATATTTAATATCTTGAGTTCTAATATGGCTATTATTGAAGAACGTGACATTGATGCCCAATTTGGATTTGAGAATAACTAAGTACAATTAATAGCATGGATAACCATGGCCAAGGAGTTACTAGCTTGTGTGCTGCAATGATTGAAGAAGAAGCTTGTTGGATTGCTTTGAGTTGAAGGTATTCATTGTACAAATTCACTTAAAATGGACTTGGATGTGCTAATGAATTTACAGTGAAACATAAGATAGATGGATCACTAGACAGTATAAAGCTGGATTGGTTGCAAAGGAGTAATCAACTAAGATGAGGCTTTTTCTCTTGTAGCAAAGATGAGTACAATTTGAGTTGTTCCTGCTGCTCTAGTTGCTTGTTTTGGACGGAAATTACACCAGTTAGATTATGATTATGAACTTGTTTGGCCACTAGTGAGGTTTGGATGATGAAAGGATGAGATCAGTGAAGTCAGACATAAGAAATTTAGGCCAGGGTCATCCAAATTCTATAAAGCATGGACATGAACATAGATAATGAATAAGGACGTTATAACCTCCAAAATTTTAGATATAGCAACTTGAATATATTTATATTGAGCATTACTATTAATTTTTTAAATTGACATTCAAAATTTTATATTCGAAATCATCTATTTAAAAGTTAGTCTAATATAAATAGTTAAAACATTATGTTGCCTAATAAAAAAAATGAGTCTAAACTTTGAAAAGTATAAAAGAATCTATTTCATTTTAGTCTTGATCATGATTATTGAAAAACACTGTCTAGCGGGGTTCATCTAAGGAGAATTAACAACCTCAGAGAATATCATAATATATGAAGATATGATACAAGAATAAATAAAATGTTCCTAACTCTTGATATTCTTCATTATATAGGATCTGCTTCTTATTTCTATAATTATAATAGAAACTTTCTCATTAAGTTTTATGGATTTCTAGAATAAGAAAATCACTGCCTGTCCTCATTAAACTTTGTTGGAGTCATATCAGAGCTGTGTCAGACATTAGAAATCGTTTTTTAAATTTGGCACTTCAGCATTGGCTGATATGTGGTGCACCAATGTCATACGTGGGTTGGTGTCATATATGTGTCGGATAGGGAGACACACCATTGAAGAGGAGTGTCCGAACTTTATATTGTTGATGGAAATTTAGATAGAAACAAGTTCTTGCAAAAGTGTTGTATGTCACGACTGTTTTATGTCATGGTTCATACTTTTTTGCTTTTATTTGAGCAAGAGACTTGAATTGACATTTTTTCTTTTCTATTTATATGATGCAAAATTCCTTTTTTCCATTTTGGTCTCCAATATTATGTGTTGGTTATTGAGCCTTTATTAAGAAGTTTCATTCAGATTTATATCATTAAAGAGAATCGTCTGATTAATTCTAATTTGTACAGCCAAGAGAATAATATTTTCAATATTGTAGGATATCTCGTGTTCTTTTCGTTTTTAATTTTCTGCCAATTAAGTGGAGATTACTCGCAAGTTTTATTCCTAGATTGGTCTGAGACTATTGGCCTAATCCTTATTTACATCTCTTACACAGTCAATATTTAAAGTGGAACAAAATTTACTGTACTATATTTTCATTACCTTTTATATTTAGAACCTTACACTTTTTTTTTTTTTTTTTTTTTAACCTTTTTTTTTTTTTTTTTTTTTTTTTTTTTTTTTTTTTTTTTTTTTTTTTTAACCATTCTGCATGTTCATTTTTGTGTCTGATTGTTCACTGTATTTGTGCAGCTTGTGAAGCTACTTGAATGGAGAGAGGTCAATCATATGGAATTTTGTAGAATAAAGAATGTGGTCGATGAGATTTTGCAGATGTATAGAACCCCTGAGCTCAATGAAATATTGGAAAATTTAATCGCACCCACATGGGCAACAACTGGGTTAGAAATTGACTTTGAAGCCTTGGTGAGTGAAAAGTTTGTTTTTTCACTTTATTGAAATAAAAAGTGTTAGAGAACTGGTAGGAAATTGGGTTAACCCACTTCTTAAAACATATCAACTATAGGATGACCCATAAATAATTTTTTTTATCTCTATAGAACGAATTGTTTGTAATTGTGAGTTGTATGCATGTGATTCTTATTTATAATGAAAAAGAGATGTAGCAATCAGGAACAATATTAACTGACTAATAATGAGAAACATTTGTTAAGAAATTTCCCTATTTAATGAAATAAAATCGTACCATATTTCCATATTTGTTAGCTATCAGATTTTATTATTCCATATTTAGTAAATTATAATTAAAGTCTGTAACGGAAATATCCTTGGATAGTATGAATCTAATTATACATTTGAATAATAAGGATTTGATTATGTTCTTGAATCATAGGGATCTGAGTACACTAAATGTTATTATATTCCTAATTTTTGCTATATATTAGGATATCATCAAAGAACACCAATGTGAATTTCCTTAAGTAAGGGCGCAAGACTTGATTCATAAGAGCTTGGAAAGTTGATGGTGCATGTGTAAGTCCAAAGGACATGACTAAGAATTCATAATGTCTTTAGTGAGTTCTGGAAGTAGTTTTAGGAACATCTCCATTCATTCTGATTTGATGATACCTTGATTTGAGATCCAATCATGGCTCTTCCCAGTCATGTCACCTTATTTAAACCGCCATCCCCTGTCCTTCCTAACCAAAATAACAGGGTTGCTGTAGGGGCTGTTGCTATGTCTTATGATTCTCGTTGTCAACATTTCCTTCACAAACCTTTCAATTTCATTTTTGTGGTTGTAAGGATATCTATAGGGCCTAATATTGGGGATGTTCGCTTTTTCCTTAAGAATCACAACATGATCACATACCCTTTTGGGGGGCAAGTCAGTGGGTTCTCAAAATAAATCCTCATATTAATTTAACACAACAGCCAACTTTGAATGTATCAGCTCCTTTTTCATTGAGAGCCTTCACCTCACCATAGCTTTCCACGAAGCTTGCAATTTACAAAGGGAGGGGTCACCTTTTATCATCCCTCCACTACTTTCTTTTCATTTCCTTCACTCTCCATCGATTTGCTACTTGCTCATTCTCTATTCCCTCCTTTTTCCCACCTCGTGAAGCCTCTATTATATATGGCCATATATTTTTCACCCATTTTCCTCTCCCAACTCATCGGCCTTACTTTCCGTGACGCATTATTTTTCTCCTCTAACAATAACGCCTTATCCATCAACTCCAATGTGCCCACAATGTGGAGTTTTAATTCCGCATCGATTTCCCCCTTCAAGCCATTGAGGAATATCCCTTCAACATAATCCTCTACTCTTCAAGTGAGCAAATTCCCTTTCAAACCTCTCCCTATATTTCATAACTGAGCTAATTTGTTTAATGCTCAACAATGGACCGAAAGGGTTTTACACCAACCCTGGTTGGAACCGTCTAATCAAACCACCCTTGAATTCCTCCTAGTTGAGTTCATGACTTTGCTCTTCCCACCATTGGTACCAACTCAACGCTCTATCCTCCAAAGCAATTAATACTGCATATAGTTTTTCCTCCTCTTCCACTAAATTCAATTTAAAATATCGTTCCACACGAACAATCCACCCATAAGCATCTTCCCCCATGAATAATGAAATCTTCAATTTCCTACCTCCAAAGCTCCAAAGTCTCGCGATGAGTCACTACTCATGCTTCGAGAGGTGTAACTGGTTCGGTCGTCTCCCTCCTCGCTATCAACCTCTCCATCCACCTCCACATTCCTCTTCTGTCTTCTGTGTGATCAGTGCCAGTGGGGTCTGCTAATACGAGACCGGTCACGTGATATAATCATGTTTTTCAGCTCCTCCAATTGCGGTTTGATCCCAATCATGCGTTTCTCCATGGTTTTGCAGGTGAAGACCATGCACTCCCAGAACCGTGCTCTGAATACCAATTAATAGCGTCATGAAATCAGGCAATACTGATAACATTCACAGATGAGTAAAAGTAGGGAAGAATTTTATTATGAGCTGGATTTGTAGAAAACAAAAAAGGATACATTGAGGGAGACAATCCAATTTCGTAGCCTTCTTGGCCCCAAATTCGCCACCAAAACCTTCCCACTCACGTATGGCTATTCCACCTGATAAAAAGGGCTGACACTCTCAGAACTTGCATCCCTCTCTCTCTCTGCTAGTAAGGCAAAACCCTTGCACCCAATGATTGGGAAAGATTTCGTGGTCCCCACGTTATGGATTTGCATTTTCTTCTTTCATAGACATTCTGCATATACCTATTATGCCCTTCGCTATTCTCATATTTATCAAATTGTTCCCAAGTTGGGAATGGAAACAGATTCACCAGCTTGAGGGAAAGTGTCAACAATTATATTTTCTTACTCCATATTTAACATACTATATTTTACAAGATCACAAAAGGGATACAAATGTTTTTCTCCTTTTCTTAACCGTTATTTTGTGTTTGCAAATGTCACCTTTGCTGAGTTCTCCCTTTATTTTAAGAGTCAATCTTCGAGTCAATCTTCACCTCTGACTCCATCCAATCCTGACAACTCTCCTAGTACCTTTATTGTTCCTATTGTTTGTGACCCTCTTACTGTGTCTTTTTCACCCTCGATTCTTGCTCCACAGTCAGCTTCTCCTCCTCCACCTCTTCAGGTTTATAGTCGCCGAAATTGATCACAACCACCACCATGTGACTTCACTCAAGTGCCAACTACTCTGTCTCCTCCGGCTTTGACACCTGAGTCTGACCTTCCCATTGCCCTCCGAAAAGGTATGTGTTCTACCCGTAATCCCTCTTCCCATTATATTGCTTTGAGTTATCATCGATTGTCATTACCTTTTTATACATTTCTTTCCTCTCTTTCTTCTATGACCAAACCAAAAATTGTCCGTGACACTTTAGCCCATCTTGGTTGGCGTCAAGCCATGACAGATAAACTAAGTGCTCTTCATAACAGTGGAACTTGGGAACTGGTCCCGTTATCGTCTGGAAAATCTGTTGTTGGTTGCAGGTGGGTGTTTGCTATCAAAGTTGGACCCAATGGTACTATTGATCGCCTCAAAGCTCGTCTTGTGGCCAAAGGTTATACTCAAATTTTTGGGTTGGATTATGGAGATAGCTTTTCCCCCGTGGCAAAGATGGCTTCTGTTCGTTTATTTATTGTCATGGCTGCTCTTCAACAATGGCCTCTTTATCAACTGGATGTTAAAAATGCTTTCCTCAATGGCGATTTGCAAGAAGAAATCTATATGGAGCAACCTCCTGGGTTTGTTGCTCAGAGGGAGTTTTCTGGGATGGTATGTCATCTTCGCAAATCCCTATATGGCCTAAAACAATCTTCTAGGGCCTGGTTTGGAAAGTTTAGCAATGTTGTTCAGCAATTTGGTATGACTCGGTGTGAAGCAGATCATTTTGTCTTTTATCAACACTCGAGTGATGGATGTGTTTACTTGATAGTATATGTTGATGACATCGTTCTTACAAAGGAGTAACAACCATGGCATCTCTCAGTTCAAACATCTCTGTCACCATTTTTAGACCAAAGATCTTGGCAAACTCAAATATTTCTTGGGTATTGAGGTGGCACAGTCCAATGATGGTATTGTTATATCTCAGAGAAAGTATGCCATGGATATTCTGGAGGAAACTGGGTTAATGAGTTCAAAGTCTATTGATACACCCATGGATCCCAATACTAAACTTCTACCAAATCAAGGGGAGCCTATATCTGATCCTGAATAGTATAGAAGATTGGTCGGGAAATTAAATTATCTTATCATTACTTGTCCTGACATTTCCTTTGCAGTTAGTGTGGTAAGCCAATTTCTTAATTCCCCATGTGAAGATCATTGGAATGCAGTTATTCGTATCTTGAAGTATATTAAAAGATCCCCTAGAAAAGGATTGTTATATGGTTCTTATAACCATACAAGAGTTGTTTGCTATTCAGATGCTGATTGGGCAGGATCTCCTTTTGATAGAAGATCTACATCTGGGTATTGTGTCTCCATTGGTGGTAACTTGATCAAGTGGAAAAGTAAGAAACAGAGTGTTGTAGCAAGATCTAGTGCAGAAGCAGAATATAGAACTATGGCCTTAGGTGCCTGTGAACTTGTTTGGCTCAAACAATTGCTTAGAGAGTTACAATTTGGAGATGTTACTCAAATGACACTTGTGTGTGACAATCAGGCTGCTCTTCATATTAGCTCTAATCCTGTCTTTCATGAGAGGACCAAACATATTGAGATTGATTGTCATTTCATTTGGGAAAAGATCATGTCTGAAGACATCAAGATTGAGTTTGTTAACTCAAGTGATCAGTTAGCAGATATTTTTACCAAGTCTTTACGGGGACCTAGAATTGATTATATTTGTAATATGCTTGGCACATACGATTTGTATGCTCTAGCTTGAGGGGGAGTGTTAGATATTGTTAATCACAATATCAAACAATATCTTCTATTTACTCTATTTATTTTCAGTTACTCTTTTTAATTGTACCTCTCTCTATTATGAATAGATTACCCTATCTGTGGTTTATACACAAGGAAGATTAATCTCAAACCCTATTTTCTTCATTCTCAACATATAACATAAATATCCCTAAATAATATTGAAATCCAATTATATTTTTTAATAATAGGGATCTATTACTTTAAGTGTTATTCTATTTCCAAAATTAGTTTTCCAATTTTGTATATATATGTGTGTGTGTGTGTATATATATATATATATATATATATATATATATATATATATATACTCTTACCCATATAATAATTTGATTATACCCTAATATTTAGACTACCTTAATGTTATTTTGTTTCCAGGTTGCGGGATGTGAAGTTGCATCTTGTAAGATTGGTGAAGTAATCTCTCTGGATGGTGGGAATGATCAGAAAATAAACTCTTTCTCTCTTATTCCTCATGAATTTTTTGAAGATGCGGAGTCTAAATGGAAAGGACGAATAAAAAGAATCCACATAGATGACGTGTTTACTGCAGTACAAAAAGCAGCTGAGGTCTTGCACATAGCAGTAGGTCTATGTAACTCAACCTTGTCTATACATGTTTGCATGTTTGGACTCTTGTTTATGCAACATTAATGTTGTCCCAATATTATTGCAGGTCACTGAAGATTTTGTTCCTGTTGTTTCTAGAGTAAAGGCTACTATAGCCCCATTCGGAGGTCCGAAGGGGGAAATTTCTTATGCTCGTGAGCATGAGGCCGTTTGGTTCAGAGGCAAGCGCTTTACACCGAATTTGTGGTCTGGTAGCCCTGGGGAGGAACAGATTAAACAGCTTAGGCATGCTTTAGATTCTAAAGGTAAAAAGGTTGGGGAGGAATGGTTTACCACACCGAAGGTTGAGGCTGCATTAACAAGGTACCTTTTTATATGAGTAATTGTATCTTATTATTATTATTTTTATTTTGTCAAACACCTGTGATTCTTTTTGCTAAATCATATATGTTGATAAGTTTATTTGTTAAAGGTACCATGAAGCAAATGCCAAGGCAACAGAACGAGTTTTGGAAATTTTAAGGGAACTCGCTACTGAATTGCATTACAGTATAAACATTCTTGTCTTTTCATCCACATTGCTTGTTATTACCAAAGCTTTATTCGCTCATGCAAGGTTTGTAAACAATTGCAGTTGCTTCTGCTGTATTTTTATGGATAAAATGCATTGGTATTTTTCTTTGTGGTGCATTAATTTTTGTAAGTGCGTTTTATTAGATCTGTTTAAGCTACAAGTATCTGTCTTCAGTTTGTTGATTAAATTTAGTTTCACGGGCATTTGTCTCCTAGGGCACAAACAATAGTTTTATGATTGAATTGAAGTCATTGGAAAACCTGAAACAGTATTATGAAAATTGTGTATTGCATTATATGATTTTGTTCAATATTTATGCAGATGGACAGCAAAATCAGCTCGTAAAGTTTAGTGTTTACAACAGTTTATGTGAGGAAAGGTGGAGAGAATCAAAGCATAGAAAACTAAACACTGAATATCTAATCTGAATAATATTTTAACAAAAACTAATTGTTAAGATATCATTAATATCATATTTTCTGTTTCTACTGTTATTAGTCTTTATATGTATTTTGGGTTTAGTTCATATTTTCTTTATTATAAATACAGTCCCTATGTGTATTTTCTACACAAGGGAAATTAATCTCAAACCCTATTTTCTCTATATTAAACACTAATATATTTCATTGTCATATGATAAAGCTAAGCAAGAGCAGTAGTTCAAAAAATATTTAGGAATGGGAAGACAGCATGAAAGTTGTGCTATCAGTCTCTGTACATTGTTAGTTAGTCCCACATCACTTGCCTTAACTTTTGGAGTGTTATCTGGACAGTTTCATTTACTATCAATTGGTTTCAAGATGAAATCTGACATGGTATCAGAGACTATAACTCTTCTTAGTACCTATACTGGTAGGTTCTCCTGGTTTGGAAGACTTCTAATATAAGGTGGGTGTTGGGAAATCCCACATCATCTGCCTCAATTCTTGGTGTACGGCTTATATATTTGTTGTGTAACTTCACTTTATACCAATAGGTTTTAGGATGAAATCTGATATGGTATCATAGACTATAGCTCATCTTGATAATTGCATATTGTGATAGGCTCTCTGATTTGGCGGACATATGTGGGAATCTAACATGTATGCTTGCTTTTCTTGGGTTGTTTATGGAAAAGGGTGCATCAATGGTCATGTTAATTGTTATTATCTTTATTTATTTCTTAATAAATGAAGCATACCACAAAATAATCATTCTCCACTATTCAGAATGTTGTGGAATTCTTCTGTTTTGAAATTGGCGGTTGTAAAACGTGATGTTACCTATCCATGTTTTGTGGTACTGAAATGGTGAAGTTATTTATTCATTGATGCCTTTCAGTGAAGGGAGAAGAAGGAGATGGGTTTTCCCAACACTTGCAGATTCGAATGGGTTTGAGGTAGTATGTAACAACTTGATAGTGCTGTTATTGTTATTGATGGATAATGTTTATGTTTGCAGAGAATACACTTATGGGTTGTTCTCTGTATATTGTACAGTCTTGTAAATGGGTTGTATCTTGGTCAGATAGTTACAGCTGTTAGGTAGTTACAATAACTCCATTGATTAGGCAATTACAACGGTTATCATTGTTAGACAATTACAAATGTCTATCAGTCCTCTGAGCATAGATGTATAAATGTGTTTCTCTATCACCTAATGGCTAGTTACTTTTTATTCATAATTTGTTTGGGTTTTTGAGATGATGGCTATATGTTAAATTGTTGCAGGATGTGAAACCGTCGGAGAAAACCCATGGGATGAAGATAGTTGGTTTATCACCGTATTGGTTCCACATCGCAGAGGGTGTTGTGCGTAATGATGTTGATATGGAATCATTATTTCTTTTGACAGGACCAAATGGTGGCGGCAAATCAAGTTTACTTCGTTCAATTTGTGCTGCTGCACTACTTGGGATATGTGGACTCATGATTCCTGCAGAATCAGCCGTGATTCCTTATTTTGACTCCATCACACTTCATATGAAGTCATATGATAGTCCAGCTGATAAAAAGAGTTCCTTTCAGGTTTTATATTTTCTCATGCTTTTGTCTCATGTTCATCCATAGTAAAATATTATACAATTCTGATTACACCCAAACCCCACACCAGAGTGTTCAAATATGGACGGAAAGCAAGAATGAGGTCATAACCAGGAGAAATAACCACTTATTAAGTATCATAGATAAAGCTTCTTCCCAAACGAACTTAGTTATCAACACTTGAAAAGGGATTATTCTATGACTTCCAAGGATGTTGGTCTTTTACTTTCTGCAGTACCTTTTTACTGTGTAGTATTAACACATTATTTTGCCATTTTCATAAACACAATAGTAATGTGATGTTTACTAGAGAAAGTAGTGTATGCTAGAAAACAAGAATATGATCTCAAATATGGTCAGCAGCTCCAAAGTCACAATCTAAAGATCCTCAAGCATGGTATTAGACATTAAAATCATTGCTTACTGAAAGAGTCAGTAAGGGTTTTTCTCAAGTTTAGTTGAAAATTATTTCTCTCTTATTGAGTCTCATTACATACACATGATATATACACATACATGCATCGGGTAATTTAGAAAACAAGAACAACCTATTCTAGGAAACAAATCCCTGAGATTGCAGGATTGATATGCTAGTAATAAAACCAATATACATAATTAAAACCAATGGGAGTAAAATCTGGAGCTTCCTAAAATATCTCAACAAAATAAAATCCAAAACCTCTTAAAATATCTCGACACTCCCTCTCAAGCTTGTAAATAAGTCTTCTACATTTCAGCTTGGATATAATTCTCTCAAAGTTACTTCTGTTTAGCCCCTTGGTGAGTATGTCTACAAGTTGTCCTTGAGTAGACACATATGGAGTGTTAATCAAGCCACTGTCAAGCTTTTCTTTGATAAAGTGTTTGTCCACTCCGATGTGTTTATTTCTATCATGTTGTACTGGATTGTGAGCTATGCTGATTGCAAATTTATTGTTGTAATATAACCTCAGGCTCATCCCACTTTATCTTTGAGCCTTCCAATATAATCTACAACCATAAGTGTCAAGAGCCCTTAAATTATGTTGGAGTTAATATTTCCTTGTATAGTTTTAGTTACATAATTAGGAGAATTAACAGACTGATAATATATTTTATATCAATTGTACAAGATCATTGATTGAGAATTGTAGAGAAAGATTATATCTATCGTAAATTAGGATTTTCAGTTAATATGTCAATGTATTCTATATAAAGAGCAATTGCACCTCCATGAATAATGTTAGAAACAATTTTTTTTTTTTGTACAGTAACAATTCACATATTCCTTGAGCCATTGCTAAAATATTTGCGTCGGTACTAGATCAAGTTATCAGACTTTGTATTTTACTCTTCCAAGTTACTAGGTTTCCACCTAGGAAGGTGCAATATCCGGTAGTTAACCTTCTATTCATTACTGAACCTGCATACTCAACATTAATATATGCCTCAAGACTAACGTTCTTGTACCTTTTGAACCAAATTCCTCTTCTTGGTGACCCTTTCAAATACTAGACAATTATAAGAGCATCTTGTAAATGTGTTTCCTTTGGTTGATGCATAAATCACCTGACAAGACTCATAGCAAACGCAATATCTGGTCTTGTGTGAAATAGATAAATAAGTCTTCTCACAAGTCTCTTGTACATTTCTTTATCCACAATATCACCCTCTGCACTTCCCATCTCTGTATTTAGATCAACGGGTGTACATGTTGGTTTCATGCTGTTTTACCGGTTTCCTATAGCAGGTCAATAATGTACTTATGCTGGGATATGAAGATCCCTTTCTTGGAATGAGCTACTTACATTTTCAGAAATATTTTAACTTTCCTAAAATCTTGAATTCCAACACTTTGGCAAGGCATTGTCTCAACTTTTGTTGCTCCTTTTTGTCATTTTCAGTAACAATGATATCAATAGAACTGTTACTCCCCCTAAATCAAAATGCTTGACAAATAAAGTGTGGTCCCCATGGTTCTGTTTGTTTTTAAGGCTCATCATCACTTTGGTGAATCTCCTAAACCATGCTTGCAGACATACTTACCATGGAAAGTGTTAGATGATATAATATTGTGTTTAGTAGTTGAGCTCAGCCCATTATGTATTTTTGGGTTTGGCCCATTATCAATATAAATAAACTATCCTTTGTGTAGGGTTTACACAAGGGAGATTAATCCCAAACCCTATTTCACCTTATTTTACATGGTATCTAGAGCTTATGTTAGTTTACTATAGCCACTGTCCAGCCGCTCATTGCCACCGCTTCTGCCACCGTCATCGTCGCCGCCGCCGCCGTCGTCGGAGCTGCAGTTTCGACCGACGACCAGACGGTTTTGTTCGTTTCGGCCAGGCGACTCCAATGCTGCAGAGATCGCCGCCATCGGAGTTCTCACGCGCCGTCGCAAGCTCCGGTAGCCGCCCCTTCTCCGCCGTGCGTGACGACGCCGGTCGTTTTCTGCGCCGACCAACTTCGCCTGAATTGCCTTCTTGAGCTCTTTCTGGATCTGTGGTTGTTGTTTCAATCAGAGCACCTTGAATTTTTAGGGTTTCTCCCTCTATGGCTTCTTCCGCTGCCAATTCGGGTGTGTCGTCTTCAAGCACTCCGCTGTCTGAACCCTCTATTTATACCAACTACGTCAATGTGCATTTATCTATTGACAAGTTGGATGGCACAAATTACGCGACATGGGCATCCGATATCAAACTTTGGCTCAAGAGTCAAGGATATGAAGATCATCTCACCCAGAGTGTAATTACAGT
>Ga0214545_1001630_pt1 | contig 42354 bp, 22 predicted proteins | sample CNSS4metaG_FD_160064 | JGI IMG/M metagenome (GOLD analysis project Ga0214545, IMG submission 160064) | Root nodule microbial communities from cowpea collected in UCLA plant growth center, Los Angeles, California, USA - CNSS4 | ecosystem: Host-associated > Plants > Roots > Nodule | place: USA... | reverse complement strand
ATACATACATACATATATATATATATATATATATGTATGTATGTATTAAAGTTAGATAAATAATATAATATGTGGCTCCACCATTCAATTGGCATGGTATCTGTCTGTCTACAATGTTGTGATTTGATTTATAAAGCATATTCTATACACACTCCTTATCTCCAAGAAAATGTTTTTTTTTTTTATTATCTTGGTAATTTCGACATACATGGCACCCACCATTATCAATGTGTTCATATCTATATTATATGCATCATCTCCACTTATTTTATTGCAATTTGGTTACCAACATCCATCATAACATTTATGTTTCTTAAAAACAAATGAATCACTCACTTTTAAGGGTTTAAACCCCTCCACAAAATCACCATTAATCAAGAAAATATAAAACAAAGTAAAAAGTAATCCTTCATAATTTAAAGTTTCTTTAGTTTCCAAGCAATTCAACAGAAGTTCTTTATGAAGAGATTAATAAAGTTTATATCTATGGAAAGATTAATCTTCACAATTATACTAATTGTGAGTTCAATCATTACATCACTGGTGTTATTTTTTCATACAAATCATTTTTTTTTTATTTTTGGTAATAAATACAACTGGTTGCACATCTTTTTATTAGTAGATCAATTGATGGAGTAATTAATTTGGATTGGTTAATTATACATTATTTTTGACACAAAGGGACAAAACAATATCTTCTTTCTTAATCATTTATTGGTGTTTAGTCATCGGCCATTGGAAGTTTTTGACCTTTTATATTACAGAATAATGTTAGATACATGAATACAAATAGAAGATAAAAACTTTTTCTCACAATAATAATAATGTTCACTGCAAATTATAGTTCGAAACTAAATAGATATAAGTCAAGAATTATAATATTAAAATAAAATAGCATTTATAATCACTCTGTACATTTTTAAACTGATTTAACTAAATATTCCCCATTAAACCTATCTCCATTATCCAATTCCCACAACAATGTATGAAAGAATTGCTTCAGATTCTTGTTTTCATTTTTTTCTTCTTCTGATTTTTGTAAAACGTACTCATTACATCTTATAATGTTTTGTAAGATTTATGGGGAATTACTGTAATTAGTTTACTCCCTTAATGTACATTCTATACAGCTAGTTAAAAATGTCTTTTCTTTTAAATTTAATGAACTCTAAAATTAAATTTTCAGAACAGATTTATCTTACATGTGACTTGTTTTTTCAGTACCATGAGTTGGCCTTTTGCTTTTTCGACATTTTTTTCATTTCTTAAAAATAAATATGATTTTTTTATTCATCGTGTAAGTTTTTATTTTATTGCAAATGGCTTTATTAATATTTATACTTATGAGAAAAATAATACACAGAGAACATTTTTTTTTTCAGAAGAAGGTTGTTAGGAAGATTTAATGATAAACTATAAATAAATATTTATGAGTGTTACTTAATCGATAATTTTCATGATTGGTGATGTATTTTGGAAACAAAAAAGGAAAAAACACATTGGTATGACAGCATTTAAGAATGTTGTGAGCAACGGAAAAGGAAAGGTTGTAGTGTTGTAATGTAACAGAAAAAGAAACATTACGCGCGTAAAAGCCGCGAAGGATTGGGAAATCCGTCCGAGAACACCCCCGAAGCTGTCAGCACTTTGGATTCGAAGGAGAAAGGGAGAAAGAGAAAGAAGAGAAAACAAAAAAACTTAGAGAAGAGGGAGAGAGAGAGAGAGAGAGAAAGAGAAGAAAATAATAATAAGAAAAGGGAAGAAAAGCTAAGAAACTTTGAGCGAGGATTGATTAGAAAAGGATCATGGAGATTGTCATCTTCCAATGATCCCTTCAACCCCACAATTTTTCTTGTTTGGATTTGCTGTCACAGCTTGATTCTCAATTGCTGCCATTCCATACATCTCTTTGTTTTCTCTTTCTCTCTCTCTCTCTTTCTCTCTGATTATCTCTATCTCTTCTTCTCTCTCCTCTTTTTCTCTCTTCCATCTGCATTGTCCCTTTCCACTGCAGAAGGAGGCTCGTAGGAGGAAAGCCAGAACATTTTGGATTTTTAAGAGGATTTTTTTTTCTGGGTCGGGACTTGAATTGGGTTTATGGGTTTTGACAAGGAAAGAGTGCAGTTTGGGTGACACACGAGGTGCTGCTGCCATGGCTGGAAACAGAAATCCAGAAATCGGGGCTTCTCCTAGCAATGTGGGTCAGCAACAAAGGAGGGTCTATCAAGTTTGGAGGGGAGGCAACGTGAGATTATATCTCAACTTTTGTTTTGAATTGGTTTTCATGTCTCACAACTGGATTGTGTTTGGTCATGATTCAATCTTTGTTTGAATTGTTGTTCATGTTTATCTATGCTTCAATTATGTTTTGTTGATTTTTTTCTTAAAGAATAGATTGCTTGTTGGGTTATGATTCAATATCTTTTTAGTTGTGGAATGTTTCTTCCAACATGATGAATGTTGCTTTTGGTCGTGAATTTCAATTGCATCGATGCTTGCTTGATCGCTTTAGAATAGGACAAAAATTAATGCTTGCAAATCGGGGATTAATCTTGTGTAATCATTTTTATGTAAATGTGAATCCGTGATTTTTTCTCTTTATTTGCTTTTTTAATCGGCAAATGTGAATCGATGACGTTTTGATGATTTTAAGCTATTGATGTACCGGTGCAACTTCAATGGGAACACTTTTCTTTTGGTCAAAATTTCATTTCAGTAGATGAATTTGACATGGCTGTGGATTTTTTAAGCTTCTATATGTCTACCATTTGGAAGTTTTTACCTTGATGTTTTGGGCTGAAAAGTAATAGAATATTATGTAGATGTGATTGGATATCTTGCAGCAATAACAAGCATGTTATACTTTACTAATTCTTCTTTGTTTGACTTTTTTCAGAAGTTTTTCTGTGGTGGGAGGGTGATATTTGGTCCAGATGTAGCTTCCCTGTTTCTTACAACATTCCTAATTGCTGCACCTGCAATTGCATTTTGTGTAAAATTATATCTTCTAATCAAGAAGAATGATGACCTTTCTCATGAATTTTGGTTTCCTGTAGTGGTTGTGGGTGGAGTTCTCACTGTTTTGGTAAATACCATTGGCATTTAATTCCTGGAGAGTTTACATACATAAACTAGTTGTCATCTTATGCATCTTTCTACCATTTTCTCTTGTGTATTGTCTTTTTCCAGCTACAGAATGGTAATCCAATTTTGAAATATGCATAGTTTATACACATTGGGTTATCTGATACGTAAGCAAGACAAGATATTTAAGGATCCACTTATTTTCTGAACTTTAATGTCATGTAAGTAGTTTGTGTCTGCTTAAATAAGGGCAAAGGGAATATACTTCTATCTCTTTAGTTTTGACAAAATATATAGCTTTTTCCCCAACGTCAAATACTTTTGTCAATTTTGAAAGACCAAGTTTCCTAAAAACTGAAGCCATCTGGTAAAAGCCAAATAATGTTTCACGTCTCCAACATCAAGAAAAAAAATATAAAACATACAAGAGAAAAAAGAACATTCTGACTAATATTAATGTCAGAAGTATCCATAAATATAATGGTGTCACTTCATTTTCATACTCATGATTGGTTTATCCTTGTTCCCTTCTCATTTTATTCTTTCATCATAGCTTATAGGATCAGCATTCCTTTCTTATTTTGAATATAAAAGCTGATATGTCTGATAACTCATGCAGGATTTAATTTTCCTCCTCATGACTTCTGGGAGAGATCCTGGAATTGTTCCTAGAAATTCAAGACCTCCTGAATTTGATGATACATTTGATATACCTACCCCTTCCATGGAATGGATTAATGGCACAACCCCTCATCTGAAACTACCTCGAACTAAAGATGTTATTGTTAATGGACACATAGTGAAAGTAAAGTTCTGTGATACGTGCTTGCTTTATCGCCCTCCTCGTACTTCTCATTGTTCTATATGCAACAATTGTGTCGAGAGATTTGATCATCACTGTCCCTGGGTTGGTCAGTGCATTGGAACGGTAAGTCCACTATACTGTAACAAGTGAAGTTTCAAACTTTCAATGAGATATTGTTACATGTTTTTATCCAAATTTCTTTTATGCTACTGGGATATCAGTTGAAAGCTGAATAAACTTGAAAGTAAGCAATACTGTTCTTCTGATCTATTTGATGACTACATCACAAGTGAGTGATGTTAGTATGTGTCTATAATTGCCATGACATCTATGTTCTGCAATGTTACAAATTTTTCTAAACACTCCAAAAATAGATATAATCAATTGCACTAAAACGGTACAATTGAATCTGTCTGGATTATGTTATTTTCTTATTCTGTGAGAAAAAATATGAAGACCTCTTTGATCTGTGTGCTATTCCTTTTTGAAAGTTTGTCTGATTAGAGTGATGATCACCTTAGATTGAGTGACATAGTACTCAAATATCAGTTCATATAAAGTTGAAAACTAGTTTTGCAATATCCTCTTGATTATTTGACACATTGCTTAACATTGAGATGGATAATTTAATTTACATTTATCGTGTAATGTTTCCGTGATCTTCTTAAAATGTTTTCATTGAAAACTACTAATTTCTTATACAAGCTGCTAGTATGTGGTTGTAGTTTTCTTGGTCAATAACATTTCCTCAAAAGCTGAGAAATTAAATTCCTCGGAGTAATACCAATGTAGAAATTGTAAACTCGTCTTCTTTTTGGAGACCCGTCTTCCTTGGCTTCATTTGTTAGAAACAGAAACATGTTTTTTTTTTATACTGCCCAAATGTCTACTTCATTTCAGTTCTTGAACTAACAGTTCTCTGACATAATTGCAGCGTAACTATCGATACTTCTTCTTGTTCATTTTGACATCAACCATTTTGTGCCTATACGTCTTCGTGTTCACTTGTATCAGTATTTCCCGGCAAAATTTTTGGAGGACAATATCACGTGATTATATAGCAGATTTTCTGATGATATACTGCTTTATAGCTGTTTGGTTTGTTGGTGGCCTCACAACTTTCCATTTCTATCTCATTTGTACAAACCAGGTGATTATTTTACTTCACAAAAATATGAAACAGCTCTTAACCCTTTCTTATTCAGTAGTTGCTAATTTTTTTAGCATCAAATTACTAACAGGAACATATAATTTAGCTGGATTTATTGAAGAGAAATTGTTTGGTACAAGAAAAAAAAAACTAGAAGTTTAGGATTTTTAATTAATGTTTAAGTGACACACTGCTTTTGGTACAACAAACTACAAGTTTACTGGTTATAAATAAGATGAATATGAATAAGAAGAGGGTGAAATAAATTTAATAATGACTAAAATGATCAAAATTTTATGTTTTACTGATATTTTCATGTTCAAGATAGCTTCTTTTTCTTTCTACTTGAAAGTGACTCTGCTGATTAGAGTTGAGTTTAATAAGCAGCTTACTGGGACACTTGTATGCAATGTTCTTCACTTGTCCACATGGCCATTATTTTTGATCCATTGTTTGCTTAAATTTAGATTGTTGTTTACTGGTTGAAGTTTGTAACGGATAAAAGATAAAGCTTTGAGCTTTCTGTTTGTAACGGATAAAAGATAAAGCTTTGAGCTTTCTGTTTTAGTGGGTACCTGTTGTACAGTTGGTGAATTGCTTGTTGATCAAACTCTATAAGTAGTTTGATCTCGCTTTCTATAAGAAGTGGATTTGATGCTTTTTCAAGTTTCGATAATCAATGATTTTTGTCTTCTGTGTTAAACATTGTTTTCTCTTTTACAATCTTTGTCCATAATGTTTACATAAAATTTGTTGTTTTTTGTTGTTGTGGTGCAGACAACTTATGAGAACTTCCGATATCAGTATGACAAAAAGGGCAACCCATTCAATAGGGGATCATGCAGAAATATAAATGAAACACTTTGTTCGAGGATTCCTGGTTCGAGGAATAACTTCCGAGCATTTGTTGTGGAGGATGAACACATGATGGTGGGATCGGTGACTCCAAACATTGCACATGGAATCTTGACCCCAAAGGAGAAAATTGACCTTGAAATGGGATCTATGCGTGCAGAAGATGGTCGTTTACCTATTCCTGAACTTCTGCGAAATTTTGATTTTGATAATTTTGATGATGACATGAAGTTTGCAGATGAGGGGCAGCCGTCTTTCGATCCGTTCTACAGCATTGAGGATGATGCAAAAGGCTCCACACGAACATCCAATGCAACGGTTTTGAATTTCCAAAGCATAAGTGAAGATGAAATGGAAGAGTATGTGCAAAGCTCCCATGCTGGAGGAAGAACCAGAGACTCTGCTCAAAGACACATTACTTCTGATGGAACTAATAGCTGGAATCAATCACATTAACCCACAATGCCAGCTTTTAGTTTTTATGCATAGAGGTTGTCTTCTCACTCTTCATCCTTGTTTTTTCCGGAAAATTTTGGGATGCTCCTGGATGAGATGTTCCTTAAGCTTCATCATTTTCAAAAGTGTATATTCTGACATGAGATAAAGTAAGGTGGTTGGTTCTAAAACCATACTTAAATTCAGTTAAAGTGCATTTCTTATGAAGTAATTGCTATGGAGTTGTTGTTCCAGTTTAACCAATGATTTGAAGTTTGAGTCCTGAGCATGATACTGTGCTGAATTATGCTGTCTGTAATGTTCTCATCTGATTCAAACAGGACTGTCTCCAATGAAGGATACTGTGGTTTTGTACAAAAAGAGAAAGTGATTTTAGTTTCACTATTAAGACATTTCCTTCCTTGACTGGCCTTTGTTTCAGGTTTGGTGCTGGTGAAGTAAAACACTGAGGATAGTTTGGTTCCTTCCATCCACACTTGCAGCAATTTGTGGTTTTGTAAGAATTTTCAATGTGCTGACTCATGCAAGTTCATTGATGCTATTCATGCTGGAAATGGGGAGATTGAGCTTGCACTTTTCTCTCTCATTTTAGCATAAAAGTGTGGCAAGTGTTTGTTTTAAGCTGTAAATGCCAATTGCATTCAAAATAATGCAGAAAGATTGTCTGGCTAAGTTTATGATAGGTGCTCCTTCTGTGCCTGTCTCTTCCACTCAATCCTCTGTCTAGATCTCTAGATTTTATGATTTTTTATTTACTTTAGAAATTTAGATTTGCTGTAAGTAGTGCACTCATTTCATTTTGTAACAATTGTGTTTTTCTCTCCTTAGGTCATCGCTAGATAGGTTTCAATGCCATTCACTTAACAAAGTTAGAATCATGTCATCCTAAAACTTTTTTTGAGGGAACCTCCGGCTTAATTAAAATTAAATCTAGGATTAGAAAAAGAAAATACTAGTCCAGATTCTTTACTGAATTTTTTCTGTTTTTACAATCTGTTAGAACATTAAAAATATATTATTTGATATTTTTAAAAATATTAATATATTTTAAAACATCAAATAACATATTTTAAAAACACAACAGAGAAATAACACATAAAAATCCAATAGAGAATCTAAGTTTTATTTTATTAAACTCACAATACTTATTTTTGACTCAGTGAACCTATTCTTTTATGAAAAGTATTATCAAACTCTTTTGAATACCTTTATTGCTTACTAAAATTTATTGAAAGTCACAAGTTTTTTAGGAATGTCACTTATTTAATAAATTAATTTATGATTTTTTATAAATTTTAGCTAATGTTAGAGTAGTAGTTACCCCCTCCTTTATAGATGGAGAGTTAGAAGTAAGTGAAAGTGTGCACTGTTATTTTGCTTAGAGTATTTTCTTTTTCTAGATTTTCTAAAACTATATCTACATTTTATAATTTCTACCCCCATTACAACAATCTCTATTATGAGGTACTTAAATACAACGTTCTTAAAATAAATGTAATGTTTGTGTAAAATTTTGAAAAATTGGAATGAAAATATAGCATGAGAAAACATTTATTGGTGTGATTACTCTTTTGCTTTCTCAAACATATTTTATTTTAAGATGTGGTACTGACAATTAAGAAAAAAAAAAGACAATATCATATCCAAAAATTTGTTATATTATCCCAAAGTTGTATATATTATCTTTACTCAAAACGAAGATATTGTATAGTTTCTTTCGATTTTTAATGTTAAATACACTGAAAATACAAAAAGAAGGGAATTTCTGTGGTCAAGCTTTTGTTTTACATTTGTGCTTTTGTTCCATTGGCCAAGTTTTGTGTGGTCTTTATTCATGTTTGTAGGCTCTGTCTCTCAACAACTGCTATTGGTGCTGTCTTTGCGCCCATAGAAAAAAAAATCAGTGTTTTATAGATTTATTTGATGACTTTGATACAACACTTTTATTTTTGTTGCAACGTAGCACAATTTCTTGAACAAAAATTAAAATAAAAAATTAACAACCATTTTTTAAAGAATTATATTATTCACATAACACTTTTTTTTTCTGATTTTCTGTGTAATTGTTTGTGTAAAAATCACAACCAAACAATCATAAAGAAGTATCCAATCTTAAAAGAAAAGCCACAGGCTGTGATCTACATGTAATCATCACAACCAATCATAAAGCAGGAAGAAGCTTACACCACCTGCCACGTGTCAAGTTTCAATTAAACTTCAAAGATTTCATTGGATGAGATTCTATCACACCCAATCCAAGTTATAACATCATTGGTTCTTGTCCCTCATGCTTCTTAGTCCTTGGTCCTCAACCTCAAACACAAACCTTTGTAGCATCCTCAACAAACCGAACATGGCCGCAGAGATGGCTCTTGTGAAACCAATTTCCAATGTGACTCCGAAATTTGGCAGCCCCAGAATAGGTTCATACTCCAAATTCAGCAGCATAAGAATGTCTGCCACCGCTACCCCACCACCATCCACCTCCGCAAAGGCAAGCAAGAAAGGGAAGAATGTGATCAAGGAGAGCCTTCTGACGCCAAGGTTCTACACCACCGACTTCGATGAGATGGAGACCCTTTTCAACACTGAGATCAACAAGAACCTCAACCAAGAGGAGTTTGTGGCCTTGCTTCAGGAGTTCAAGACTGACTACAACCAGACCCACTTTGTCAGGAACAAGGAGTTCAAGGAAGCCGCTGACAAAATCGAAGGCTCCCTCAGACAGATCTTCGTCGAGTTCCTTGAGAGGTCCTGCACTGCTGAATTCTCTGGCTTCCTTCTCTACAAAGAGCTTGGAAGGAGGCTCAAGGTATCATTCCCTTTTCTTTTCTTCACACTCTGATTCAACTAGATAGTGTCATTCAGACAAATTTTGTTCTTTTCCATAGCTGTTGCAGTTCTAAGTACTAGGATTCTGTCGTTCTGATGTTGGTCTATTGATGTAGTTCTGCTACAGTCCATGTCTTTATAGTGAACTATCTCGGACAATGTTGTGCTTTATGCAATTTTGGTGTCTCTTTCTTGAACTGATTTATTGCTTGGGATGTTGATGTTGCAGAAAACCAACCCTGTGGTGGCTGAGATTTTCTCTCTGATGTCCAGGGATGAAGCCAGGCATGCTGGGTATGGCCACACCTTTGACCTTTATCTCTTAACTATCCTTTCATTTTCTATTTGATATCTTGTTTGTAGTTGCATGACCTCATTTTGATTCTGTGCAGGTTTTTGAACAAGGGTTTATCTGATTTCAATTTGGCTCTGGACTTGGGTTTCTTGACCAAAGCTAGAAAATACACGTTTTTCAAGCCCAAATTTATCTTCTATGCTACATACTTGTCAGAGAAAATTGGGTACTGGAGATACATAACCATTTACAGACATCTCAAGGCCAACCCTGAGTATCAGTGTTATCCCATTTTCAAGTACTTTGAGAACTGGTGCCAGGATGAGAACAGGCATGGAGATTTCTTCTCCGCCCTTATGAAGGCACAGCCACAATTTCTAAACGATTGGAAGGCAAAGTTGTGGGCTCGCTTCTTCTGTCTCTCGGTATTTTTTTCTCCTTTGCTTAGTACTTACTTACTACTGTTATGATGAATTCAACATGTAGTGCCAAATTTTCCTAGCATAAGAATGTAATAGAGACTAGGATGTAGTCATTATCCTTCTTAACTATGCTTAAAACTTAATTTTCAAATTTGTTTTGCAGGTTTATGTCACTATGTATCTTAATGATTGCCAACGTACGGCTTTCTATGAAGGCATTGGACTTAACACAAAAGAGTTTGACATGCATGTCATCATTGAGGTTACCTTCTGTCTGCATACTTGTTAAGATCACTATTGTTCTTGTTTTGCCTTCCATTACTCTTTCTTTCTATTCAGTCCCAATATGAATGAATTTAGTAACATGGTGTGATAAGATGAAAATAATGGACCTTTGAGTTAGCATTAAGAAAACTATACCAGTAAGAGTTTATCAACAAAGAACAAATGATGAACTCATAAATTACAAGCAGTTACTGAAGCTTCATTTCTGAAATGATTTTGCAGACAAACCGCACAACGGCTCGGATTTTCCCAGCTGTTCTTGATGTTGAAAACCCAGAATTCAAGAGGAAGTTGGACAGGATGGTGGAGATAAACGAGAAGATTCTCGCTATTGGTGAGAGTGATGACATACAGTTGGTGAAGAACTTGAAGAGGATTCCACTGGTTGCTGCCTTGGTGTCTGAAATCTTGGCTGCATATTTAATGCCACCAATTGAATCAGGGTCTGTAGATTTGGCAGAGTTTGAACCACAACTTGTGTACTGAAGTTGTGTATAATTTGATTAAGTTCTCCATGTTCTTCTGATCTCCATCAAAATGTTCATCTTCAGTGCTACTAGTATTGCTGCCAAAGTAAATTATGGTTGTATAAGACAGTGAGGAAACGTTTACCACGATGAGGTCCTTTTTAGTTTTAATCATATTTTTTTCTCCAATCTTCCTTTTGTATCTCCATTTTGGATTCATAGAAGTTCATTAGGAATCTTAGCCTTATGAGGTACTTATCAGGAAACGATATTTTCCTCACTCTTATGTTCCAATTGAATGCACTTGTCTTAACAGCAAATATTGATCATATTTCCCTCAAACCCCACTCATCAATTGTTTATTTTGGTTTTCCTAATTTTGTTACACTTTTAGCAAATCCTACACTCTTGAATTCAGTGTAGTTTCTCTACATTTTTTAAATAAAATAATAGATGTTCATTGTCATTGTGTAAATTTTTTACTGTCAACTAATACTAATTAGACATTATTTCAGTATGATTTTCAGGTAGCTAGAGGAAAAAAATGAATAGATTTACAATATATGAAAATTTATGATTGGATGAGTGTGTAGAAAATATTTACATAGTTGATGCATGAGTGATTTCTTGAATAAAATGCAGGATCTGATATAGGTGTCAGCAAAGCAACTAGCAACAAGAGATATTCAAAAAAAAAAAACAGAAAATGATTATATGTTGTTCTCAAAACATTGGCCAATTTAAAAAAAAAAAAAAAAACAAAAAATCGATTTATTATTAGTTAGAGATCAGAATGTTCAAGTTAAAAGATTAATTAGACAAAAAAAATGTTTTCGTGTAATCGCTTTCAATTAGTTTATGAATTTAGTTTTAGTTCAATGACAGTATTAGAGACCTTCTCATTATCATTTCAATAGATTATTTTAGTAGCTACTTTTCTTATATTTGAGAGGACACAAAGGCATTTACTTTGAGGTCCTTTCTTCCCGCACTCCCATGATTTCAATCGGCACCACAAATTTTAAAATTCCATATTTACCCTTCTAGAAATAAATTCAAGTGTTGTGTGTTGGGGGTGTTGTAGTGTTTGTACTGTCGTGTGAAGGTTCATGTGTGTTTTGTGGTGGTGGTTGGTGGCTGGCAATTGTGCTTGTGGTGGTGGTGCTTCGTGATGGTTGTCCGTGCATTGGGATTTTGGTGAGAATAATTAATGTTTAACATTTTTTATTATATAATTTGGATAATTATCGAATTTCTGAAACGTTAAAAATTAATATTTTCGAGTTCTAAAAGTATAATTTAGAAAACAAATTTGTAAGGCAAAATGTATTTATGGAATTGGAAATTGTGATTTATTTTTTATTGAACATTTTGTTCTTATTTTATTTTTAATTTGTGTAATTGCAGCACATTTTCAAATATTACATTTTTTTACTTACTACACAGACAACTTTCAGAATGATAATTGAATATAAAAGTGCAATCTGAATTTTGGATCCAAATATTTGAGGAAGTAGATAAGTTATCTAACATGGACAAGTTTGATATAATGAAATTTATAGTAAATGAAGATGAATTGATAGGAGAAAACTGATTTTGGATACAACAAATGAGGTAAGTAGAATTTCATGTATTTGTGTAGACAAATGTGACAAAGGACATATACTTATGTTGTAATATAGTTGTGTAAGTATTTGGTATGTGAGATGACTTTTTCACTGGATTCATAAGGTTGGTATTGTTGTCATTTTGAGGTTTAGAAAAACATATGTATTGTCAGGATATCAAAAGGATGGTAAGTATAGGAAATAAAAACATGATTTCGAGGTCATTGTAACTAGTACAAGAAAATGTGATTGTTCTTTTAAATTATGTGATAAACCAGTTTGCAATGGAGAAGGTTGGGTGTTGAAGGTTATACGTAGGAGTTATAATCATGAATAGACCGATAAATTAGTTGGACACCCTTATGATAGCAAATTAAAATCAAATGAGCATTCCATATTTGTTTACATGACTAAAAGTTTAGTCAAATCGACAAACATATTACTTTCTTTGAAATAGAACAATGAAGAGAATGTCATGACAATAAAGCAAGTGTACAATGTCAAATATGCATATAGGAAATCACAAAGATAATCTAGCATTGAAATAAAATAGTTAATGATATTGCTAAAGTGTGATAATTATATTCATTAGAGTAGGTGTACTAAGTTTTCATAGGTTGTCATAGATATTTTTTGGACTCATCCTAATTCAATTAAATTGTTGAATGCATATTACATTATATTCCGGATGAGAAACTCACACAAACAGCACAAAAAAAAAATATCATCTTTGCTTGAGATGGTAAGTGTGACTCCATAGATTAACTTTCTCCATTATTTTTGTATTGTTAGCAAGTGAACGAGAAAACAACAATGTTTGGATTCTTGAAAGACTTAAGGGTTGTTTTTTAGACTTGTGTTTTCTCAAGTGTTAGTGATAGAGACATTACTTTAATAAATGCAATCACATTGTATTTCCTTAAGCTTCTAACCTTTTATGATTATTCCACATTAAGAATAATGTTAAAGCAAGATGTAAATTGCTAATGGATTTATGCAAGCTTGGGAAGTGGTTATGGATGCATGGATAACTATGAAGCATTGTGCAAATTATGATGCACTCATGGATTTTGTTATTATTTTTTGAATATGTGAATGATGTATGCGTTAATCTACATAAGAAAAAAATTGTTAAGACTTGGATATACAATGTGGTGCATTTGGGAAATACAACAACAAATAGGTATTTTTGTATCTATTCATTACTTGTTGTTAAAGAACATGTAAAATTTGTCGACTCCACATTCTTGTTTGTTTTGTAACTTGCAAGGTTGAATTTGCTAAATGAACACTATTGAAGTTGTAATGAAATCGAATGTGACATATATACAAAATTATCCCACTATGGGAATATGGAGCAACTTCAAGACATTATCCACTGTCATCTCATTAAAGGAAAGGTGGATAGTGTTAGTGTCCTAATGACATCTTTCCACATAGGTAAAAACCAATCATTTATCAATCGTCTTATAACTTATGTTGTATAACGGCAACAACCTATAATTAAAAATCACTGTCTAAATTAACCAATGAAACATCCTAAGTTTACTTAACTTGCAATCATAAGCAACCAACTTCAATTCCTGTTAATCCTAACGAAAAAAATATTTGTGTTTATAAGTATAAATAATATAACCAAATATAACAATTAAGTGTACTTTTTATTTCTTACCTCATACTCATAGTTTTAAGTAACATGATTAGTAAAAGTCACTAGTAAGTAAATAACGATAAGTAGGTCCACCAAGAAATTTGTCTTAGCTATCATGTCCTGTTATAGGTGCAGCCATCACACTAATAACATTACTTTGAACAACTTGCTCACAATCTCTTTTTGTAGATTGACATTGTAGGTCTTTTCCTACCTTCATCATCATGAGATGTATCACCTCTTATCTTAGTTATAAGTCTGCATATTAATAAAAAAACATAATTTAACAAACTCACTTCTCAAAACAAAAAAACAAAAAAATATATTCTTGATTGCATAATCTAGATTATACTTTTCAATAAGTAAATGCATTCCAAATTATGTAATCCATTACGTATTTCTAAATCCAAAAATTAAACCCTGGATTACAAAATTCAAATTGTTTTTCAATAGCATAATACATTTTGAATGGTGTAATTCATAACGTGTTTCTGAATTCAAAATTACATTTTGGATTTCAAAATTCAAATTGTATTTTCGGTATATAATATATTGTAAATTGTGTAATCTTAAATACAATTTCAGATAAAAAATATATTTTGAATTGTATTCTTAAATGTATTTTCAATAACATAATAAATTCTGGTTGTATAATCTAGAATGCATTTCTAAATTTGGAATTACATTAGAAATTGAATAATTAAAAATCTATACAAATGTTAACAATAAATTCCAAATTATATAATCTAGAAAACTTATGATAGTATCTGATCTGAAATAAATTACATAGCAAGGAAAATGATTTTTTTATTTTAAAATATCAACCTCTTCCTGTTCACAGTAAAGGGTTGAAAGAGTGGTTCTAAGAATTGAAGAAGGAACGTGAGAGTGGGAATGCACCAAGCTGCAATGGGAGAAGATGACGTAGGAAAAGATTACGAAACTAGGCTTATGTTATAATTTTGGTTAAGGGAAAATTGCTTGTTTCGTTTCAATACTCCGATGGGTGTACATTGATATAATTGGGTGCAAGAAGAAATGCTCGAATTTAAAAGTTGAAGAGGTTTGGCCCAAATTTTCTTAGTTTAGGTGAGTTTTATAAGATTCAAAGTGGAATTTAAGATAATTTTTTTTTTAAATTAATAACAAAATTATTACAACTTTTTTAAAATTGTTTCAAATATTTTAATATGAAATGAAAAAAAAAAAAACCTTTGATGGCATTTGGTTTTGTTCTTTTCATCTTAAAATTTACTTAGAGTTAAAAATAAAACTATAAAGTTGACTTATAGTACTTTTATAAACTTTAGTTAAAGTTCTAAGTAATATTTTTAATTTGTGATATCAAATAAAGATGGAGAAGAAGAAGTTTCTAAAATTTGTTTATCCAAAATGGTTACATTTTTGTTTGAAAAAAAAATAGAGCTTTTTAGTCAATTGAGCACACCTTTTCCTTTATTACATAGCCATTTTAGAACAAGTTATGTAAAAGCTCTCATGACAGAGCGATGATTTTACTTTAGGAAAAGTATATTTAATTAACCTCATCATTTAAATATTATTTTTCAGTTAATCACTAATAATTTAAGTTTTACCAAGAAGAAGAAATATTTCTTAAATCCTTAAAGACAACATTATAATGGTCCGTGACCTGTCGAAAGGTAAAGACAAAAGTGGAAAAAAATGACATGTACTTGGTTGGTTTTTTATGCATTTCTCATGGCTTGAACATTATAGTGGCCCACTAATCCCACCAACTTTCATTAATTTGTTCTCAAATCAAAATAAAAAAATCCCTTATCTTTTGTGCATTCACTGTCTCTCTCCCACTTGAATAGCAACAATAATTAGGTGAATCAAACAAAGGCTAAATAAATAAGACTTTCACTTAGTTTAAAGCTGGGATAAGTTTGAAGGACATTTTTATTTCTGGAATAGATTACATTGTTAAAACATAAACTTATTCCGTCTTAAAACGGAATTTAGCCCCCTTAAATGGATCTTCATCAATAATTTTAAAGGGTCAAAATAATATTTTCAGAACAAGTGTAATATTAATGAGTGATCTCTACATAAAGTTACTAGAAAGATACAAACAGGTTATATTTCATTTAGATAATAATATTTTATTAAAAAAATTGGTGTCAAATGATATATAGTTATTTGTGAACAGTGGTGTAAAAATATTTTTTTCCTTTTCTTAATTACCAACAACGTTGATTCTTGTCTCTACACTTGTAAGAAAAAGAGTTACTATGTTTAGTTTGAGCCATATGATCTTTCTATTCTTCTCTCTTTTATATTATGAATTGAGCCGGAGTTTGTTGAATGTGGGAAACATGAATTGAGCCAGAGTTTATCCATCTACAAGTGAGTTAATGATTATCCAAATGAAAGATAAAAATTTTCTTATTGAATGGAAGGAAAAAGATGACCAAGCATTTCCAAGCAAGACACTCATTTGTGATAGAGGAGACTTGGCTACACAAATTATTCCATTTTGAAATATATGAGCCCAAAGTTACAACAATAGAAGGTCATGAACTCTAGAATAAGTCATAACATGAAATCTATAAAAATAGAGCATGAGAAACTCAAGAAGGAATTGAAAGAGAATAAGGTCCTTAATAATTTGCAACAGAAGAACTTTCTTATGATGAAAAAAAGAAAGTCACGAAAACTCACTCTCTTAATGAACATCATTATTATAATTACAATGATGATTATGATTTGAAGGAACATTGTATTTATAAAGATCAAATAGCAAATATAATGACAAAGAGACATTCAAAAAGGTAAGTTTATATTGTTAAAGATCAAGATTTTGAGTATTGAAAAAACATTTTAAGTGGGAGTCATGTGTGATAAGCTTTTTCTAATTATTTATTATTATTTCTAATTAAAATAAGTTGTTTATAATAAGATATGAGAAGACATATAGTTTATGTTTTGGATTAACCAACACACCACATGTGTACACCTATCCCATGAGATTCGTGATCTTGTAGACGTATCAAAACAACTTTTTGAGGTTCATTTGCGTAGGTGAGATTTAATTGGAATTGTGAAACATTTTCTTTATACGGAGGAATCAATCATTTATGTTCTTTATACGGATAACATTAAATACACACCAATAAATATTATAATGTACTTTGGAACAAGTTACATGAACGCAGGGTAACACTTTGTACTTCTATAATTGAGGTATTTAATGTAAGGTTGGATCTTTTAGATTGAAGTCAAATCCAATCATAAAAACATGCCTCAATATTCAATTATAAAGATGGTGGATTATGCGATTTGAGAATCAAGCAACGATTTCATAACTCCTTTTTGTCCTTAGCAAATAATGTTACGTAACAACTGTCTGAAAAATCCCAGAAGCCAGTTAGATAATTCGAAATTAGATTCTCTGTGGGATTTTTTTGTGTTATTCATTTACTTTGCTTTCATAATTCACTGATTACCATTAATTTTGACATTTTAAAATATATTAAAAATATATTTAAAATATCAACACAGTGTATTTTTAATGCTCAGCAAAAGACGGTAAAAAAAACAGTAAAATTCTGGACTCAATTCTTCTGTGTTCATACATAAAGATGAAAAATAAAATGAAATTAATGTCTTTACAAATTAAAATTAAGTTAGAAGCTATTCCGTACCCAAATTTGACTTTCAACTTACAAGTACTTATGATTTGTCTCTTATAAATAATGACATTTATTTTGAAAATCCCAAGAATCAAGAAACATATCATGATAAAATAACATTGTCAACACAGTTTATTGTGGTTAATAAGATAGAGAAGGAAAGTAGAATACACGAGTCATGCACGAGTGAAAAAATGGAATTAGACAATTGGAAGAGCATGGAGTATTACAGTACACTCTCTGATCCATGATTATATCTAGTAACTGTACATGTTCTTGGCTTGCCATATATTCATCCCACAAACTACACAAAACAAAAATTGAAAGCAAGTGGAAAAACATTTGGCACAAAGTGAAGTTTCTTCAATCAGATTTATTTTTTTTGGTTGTGTTATCTTCTTTTGCAGGTTGCACCAGCAATTTGAATGTCCACACTGCTAAAATAGTTGCCTCTATGGGAGCAAGCCAGTATACAAAGAAGTGCTCCTTTGTTATGTGATCCCCACGAGCATAAGCCCATCCCATTACCTGAACAAATCAAACCAAGGTTTCTTAGCAACAAAACAACAAAGGTTTCTTCTGTGGTTTTCATATGACCAAAGTTTTCTGATGCAGCAGTACTTACTGATGCAGGGTTCATACAACCACCAGTGAGGTCAGAACCAAGAATATGAAGTGTTAATTTGGTGAGGCTGGAAATCCAAGTCTTCATGAAGAAATTTTCGCGGATTGTTGTGGCAAGTCCAAGTGAAATGGTTACAATTGCAAATGTTAGTAATCCTTCTGTGAGTGCACCCTGATGAATGTCAACGTTCAAACGTGGTCCCTGTCCCACTTCAGGAATGGTATCAATGAGAAATTTAACGCCAACAATACTTCCAACCACCTGGAGAGATTGAAAAAAAAAATGCACATTTCAATGGTAATCTTCAATTCATGATGAGTTTTGAGATAATCACGGCTATGGTTGAGATGTATAACAGAAAACAAACAACTGCAGGAAAGTGATTGATTAAGTTGCTTTCTAGCATAGCCAACAAGAATCAGATGTTTGATTGATTTCATGAAATTAAGGATCCGTGGATCGGAAGGTATTCTTCTACAATCTACAAAGTTGGAGTTTAGGTATAAACATGAATCTAAATTTTGAGTTTTACCTACTTTAAACGTGAATGCATCAATAACAACACAACGAATAACTTATGAAAATAGTTTGGCAATGAATCAAGGTCAGTATGTCATTAATCAACATAACAAGAAATTTTTTTTGCTGTCCAAACATGAGAAAAGCACGAAGTTTGAATCTTCAGAGCAAATTCAAAGGAACCCTATGGCTGCTTCAAAATTTTAACTAGCTATCAAACAGTTTACTTCCCATAATGTAGTTAAGCCATCTTCTGCACATTGAGAATATCAAGATATTCAAATAATATCTAAAATGTTCCACCCAACACGTGATTATTAAGTTCAATGACTGCCAAGCAAATCCGGCACAACAGCACAAAGACAAAAGGTAAAAAAACAAAAATGGTGCAGGGTGGAACAAGCTCATTCAATCACAAAAGCCTAGTCGGAGATAACAACTCCAAAAACAAATCAATTGGCTTATAACAGCATCAGAACCAACCCACAAACAAATTCAATTCAGAGAATTCATCAACCAACAATGCTACAAAAAAATGTATCATCATCATCATCTAACCCAACTAAACTTCTGAAATTTTTTTCAATCAAGGCAACAAGAACAAAACCGAACATGATTAACCAGCCATAGCATGACATTCAACCCTAGTCAATCTCAGTCAAAAGGGGGCAAAAAAGGTCAACTTTCACATACGTCCCAATGCTAATTCGTCACAACGAAAATTTCAGACAGACCCACAAATAAAAAATTCCGCTTCCACCAATGTTCTTCGCATATTCAATCCAAGCCATTTAATTTTAAAATCGGGGTAGAGCAAGATCAATAAAAAAAAAAGAGAAAGAAAAGAAAGGCCCAAAACGAAAAGGGTATTATTCATTTGTTGATAAGAGAAGAAAAGCAGAACCTGCGCGGGGATTCTAGCACCAACGCAGTAGAGGAAGTTGTTAAAATTGCCAGTGATAGAATCAGCCAAAACGGTGAGGGGGTTGTAGGCGCCGCCACGCGAAATCTTGACAAGGAAGGCGAAGAAGAACATGTTGGCGACGGAGAAAGTGGTTTTGATAACCTCAGCGAGGGGTGAGTGACCGAAGCCAAGATGTTTGAAGACGATGACGCGAAGAAGAACACCGGAGCATACCCACATGAAAGACAGAACGAAATCTGCAAGCAGAAGGCTGATTCGTCCCATCTTGAAAGATTACAGGATAAACAACTGTGTTGAACTACATGCCCATCAATCTTCCTTCTTCTCTTCTTTATGGATGTCAATGAAGAAACATGAGGTGCCAACAATGACACAGGAATCGCATTCCCAAATAGTAAATTCAACCTGGCCACTTGTCTTTTGGCACATTTTATAAATAAATGTTTTTTGTTTTTTTTAACATTATTCCTTGCAGGACAAAATATTTTTCTGCTGTAATTAACACGCATCTCACATTTACTCTTTTAAATAAATTAAAACTTAATTCAGGACATAATTTAAAAATTACCTTAAATAAACTTCTTAAATACTAGGATTAAAAGACCTATTAAAGCTTCTTTAACGTTAAATTCACCAATTTATGATATCAATTGCATTGTTGTTGTGGAAAAACTCCAAAAGCATATTTTTAGAATGAAAAACTCCCACCTAAAGAATGTTAAAAAATTCATCATTGTCTCGTATATTAAAATAGATTGAGAACGTATTTTACAAGTTTTATCATTTTAGTTAAGAAAAACCAATTAAAGCAAAACTTTCTGCGAGATATTATTTCGTTAACTAAATGTTTATCTGATAATAATTGACTACAATTTATTGATCATCGTCCATCTATTCATAAATAAATGATAAAATATGCATTATGTTCTGGAGACCTCAAATAAATAAATGATTTTTATTTTTAAGTAACCTTCATTGATATTATAATGGTCATTTAATTTTTATTGATCTTTTCATCATTTACCTCTGTTTGTTGGAAAATCAAGGTACACATAAATGAAAAGGAAGTAAGTTTGAAAAAAAGTTGAAAAACAATACTATTTATTTTTTAAAAGTTTATTTGCATTTCATAATCAATATCACCGAAACTATAATCAGTTAAATTAAAATAAATAATTAATTAATATTAAAATATTAAAACAATAAATAAAATAAATTTCATTTATTTAAAATTTGATAATTTATTTTAATATTTTTTATCTTGAATTTATATTTTAAAATTTATTTTATAAATATTAATATATCAATTAAATCTGTAAGCCCCTTTTTCCTCTTCAGTTGGGTTTTGGGGCCTAGCCTTCGTGGGCCTAAGGTTGGCCCAATAAGGGGACCCAATAACCATGTCAGCCCCTAACCCCTTTCACCTTTGTTCCATTTTCAGAAATAAGCTTCTGTTCCCTCTCTTCATCTCCAGCAAAGTGCTCTGCTAGGGCACAACTTCCGTTCGTCTCCGAGCTACCAAAACCCTTCCTTTTTCCAGGTAAGCTGACCTTTAGAGCTCAGGGTTCGTTCCTTTTCCCCTTTAATCTGTTTAAAACGCGTGGATCAAGTTAGAGTTAAGACTCTTAACTTCGTTTTGTCTTCCTTTTTCCAGTTTCAGCTCACTGTCACAGTTCTTGGGGCTGTTGTGCTACATAGTTAGGGTCTGGTTGTTGTTGGTGCTCAAACAAGGTAAGGGAAGCTAGATTCGCCAGTCCGAGTCATTGTGTGTTTCTTTTTGGGTTGATCTGTGTTTATAAGCTTGAGTAGTGTGTTTTATCAAATGAAACTGAGTTGCATGTGCTCTTGGATGTTGGTAGTGTTGTTTTTCTGCCTTGCATGCGTAAAACAATGGTGAGATCTGTTATTCTCGCCCAAGCGAGCTCGTCTCGCCTAGGCGAGAGAAGCAGAGTGCTCACTGCCACGAGAACTCGCCTAGGCGACCAGTCCACGTTCTGAGCGACGCCATGTCTCGCTCAGGCGAGGAGGTCTCGCCTGAGCGAGAATTCGTGAAAATCCCACGTTGCTCATCTCGCCTGGGCGAGAATCCGCTGCGTCAGTGAGGCCAGCGTCTCGCCTGAGCGAGTTTGCGAATGTGTGACATGTTTTCTTAACTGTTTGGGTGATTTGTTGTAATTATTGGTTAGACTTTTTCCTCCTAAAAATGATGTACGTGATTATACTTGGGTGTTTGGGTCTTTATGAACGAAATTGGCATGCTTAGTATGAGATTGGTCATGATTTTGTGGCTTCGTGATGTTTTAACATAAAAATTGGATGAATGACCAAAAAGAGGTGAGAATTGTATGAGAAACATGATTCTGATTGTGAGATAGGCGTAATTCCATGAGTTTCGTGGGGAGACTCTATGGTGGCGTGTAGTGTATATATTAAGATAAGGATTCAAGTAAGGATCGCATCCCGAAACTCTAAAGGGTCAGTGAGTCTCAAGTAGAGCAAACTGACCCAAGTGGTGAGAGTAGCGGGAGGCCCTAGTCTTTGGCAGGATAATGGCCTTAGACGCTTAAAGGCTAACCTTGTGTGTGGTAGGGTGAAACCCATTGGCAATGGCTCTGCAGAGCAGTAGAGGCCACCACAAGTGCAAGCGTCCAATGAATCCGATCTTAGTATATGTATCCGGATAATTGAGTCATAGTGTCCTGCTTGTTTGCCATAACATGACTTATGTGCCTCTGTGTTGTATGCCTGAGAATGTTTATGTACTTGTTCTTTTACACTATGATAAGTTTCCTATTATATTAGCTTACCCTTGCGTTTTGTGTATGTTCCTGTTGTGTTTCTCTTTTGCGATGATCACCATTGGTGGGAGCAGATGGGAATACTTTTGGAGGTAGGCCTGAGGGTGGTAGCAGTGCAGCCTAGTGGGCCCGTTGCTATGATTTCCGAAGAAGTTCTATGGCCCTAGTGCCTTGTAATTCCATGCTCCTAGAGCATTTCTTTTGCACAACTGTTAAACTTTAGAATTGTGTTGTTTATGGCATGGTTGTATGCCCAAGTTTTCCTCTAGGTACTCCTATGGATGACTGTTAAAGTACACTCCTTAACTCTGGTTTCTTTTGTCAGCGTTGCTCTTAAATATTATAACTATGCGACGTTTTGTTTAGTAGATTAATCTATTTAAATGGGATGTCACAATTATTATTAGTATTTTTAATGGTTAAATAAATATAATAACAATTATATTATTATTCTAAAAAAATTTAGAATAAAAAAAATAAAAAAAAAATATTCGCACGGATCATAGACTATTATAATTATTTCATAAATCAATTAACTATATTATATTGTGATATCAATTCTATTTATTATATTTAAAATTGAAATTACTATTCCATCACTTAGATTTACTAATTACTTTAATAACATCATTTACAACAATATAATTTAATTTTCATAATATTTTATTACATAATACTTTCACTATTTTATTATTTTAATATACAAAATAAAACAAATATGTCACCTGCGTACGCATGGGTCAATATACTACTTATATATATAAAAAAAAACATCACATAACTAAGAAGTTTTAATCTAAGAACTAGACAATTGCATCAACATCTCCCTCCTGAGTACCTCACTATCTACTTCTTCATCTGCTTCTACCAATAAAGGTGATCATCGCAAAAGAAATACAACAAACACAAGACAAAAGGACAAGAGAGAGTAAGTTAGTATACAAAAGAAGTGTCATAAATCATGAACCGAATCATATTAGGAAACTAAGTAATTCACACCATTAAAATCACAAATCACATTGTAAAAGACTCATTAGATTTAGTTATCCGGATAACAAGTATTGAGGTAGAACTACTTGGAAGTTTTGGCACTTGTGATGGATAACTTTCACCCACAAGGTTAATCCTGTACAGATTCCTAGAATTACAAATGGTTCTTCCAACCAGGACCTCCTGCTACTCTCCACTCCTAATTCATTCTCCTCTACATGAGTTTGAATGATTAGTAGAGTGTCAGGATAAACTTCCAAATTCTGAGTCCCTACATCAATGCACGCCATATATACTTTATAAGGATTTTAACTATTTAGTGACTGATTTCATTGGTGGCTAATTTTTTTTCTAGTAGTGAAATAATTATAATTCAGTAAGTTAAGCTTCAATTTTAAATTTATGTATTAAAACCTATCAATAAATTTGATAAAATGAAATTGGATCATTTTAAGAAAATCCTTAAAAAATGACCAATTTTAGTGATGAAAAATAAGTAATCATTATAGTGACCAATTTAGATTTCAATTTATAAACTAAAAATTATTGGTAATTAAAATAGTTTCGAAAAAATTATAATTGGTTTTTAATTGGTAACTAAAATAGTTTATATTATGAATTGATTTATAAATTAGTTACTAACATTAGCCATCAAGATTTTGACTACCAAAATAATTGATCTCTAATTATGAAATTGTCCTCTAAACATATTTTTTGTCATTAAAATTAGTCATTATTTAAGAATTTTATTATAGTGGCTTAATTAGTTATTTGATTCCTATATTTAAACTTTTGATTGGTTTTGGTATCTATATCTTTTTTTTACTCAATTGAATTCTTATTAAAAAAAATTAACTAAGTCTCTATTTTTGTAAAAAGAGTCAGATCCCTTTTGTTAGATTTCCTTAATATCATTTGTAAATATTACGTGTCAAAATTTTGGTTTAGCATGTTTTAAAATCTAAGTAAATCTTGTAATATGAATGTATAACATGTCAAAATCAAATGAATTTCAAGATAAAAGATGAACCATATTTTGACACTTATCAAACCTAGATTTTAACAACTGAAACTTCCTAATAATTAAAAATCAATCTAACAAGAGGAATTACAATGAATCATTTTATAAAAATAAGGATTCTATTGAGTCATCAAATATAAAAATCAAAACGAATCAAATATTGTGACAAAGAATTCAATTTTAAAAAATAAAATTGAAAAAAAACTAGAGAATAAAAGAGAAGAACCACATATTGTTTTAAGCCAATGGAATTAAGTGGGTACATTAGGGGTAAAATGGTCCCCTTCCTGAGAACTAAAAGAGGCCTTCGACTGGTGTGCATCCTGCCTAGCTATTTGACCAATAAGCTCAAGAGAGGATCACATTCCAAGTCCTTCATGGCGGTGGATTTCTTAGGTGAGGAAAAGGATGTGCTTTTATGGTTAATTAAGTTCATAAAAGATTTTCTTTACCATTTTCTCTATTGCTATTACTATTATCATAATAGGTGTTCTTGGCCTTATATCAATGCCAATATTCATAAACAATGAAAAATAGAATCTTGTGTTTTTTCAATGGTCAAATCTTGGTGGGGAAAAAATGGAAACATGTCGGATATATTTATTGCACACACCAAACTTTTCGGGTTACTTAATGTTCATATACACGTGTCGGTTTCGTTTCACATAGAAACATGTGTGTAAGGTTAACTTCATAGTCTCTGAGACAATGGCTTCAACTTTCTACTTTTTTTCACAACATGTATTTTGTGTTTGGCTTCAAAACAACCACATCAAACACCTCCTTCAATGATTGGCACCGACATGTAGTTTTACTTCAACTACTCTCCTTTTTTAACTACACTAATTTTTTTCTCTGTTCAATGCAACCATTACAACAATGTTTTTTAAACCATGATATTGTTTAAAAACCAGAAGTAAGATTAAATGCTTGTTTTTTTGGACTATAAGAAATCAGGGTTCAATAATTTTCTGGCCTTGTGTCCTTACATGGTCCATGAAACGCGGGTTGATAATTGTCACCGTGAGTGGTGTTCAAAAAATTGCAGTTATTGAGTACAGTAATTATAGCAAAAGTAAATGTGGAATTGATGAGTTTAGAAAAAAAATTAGTTTATGAATGAGTTATGAATAAAAATGTGCTTAATTGACGGTTTTGCCCTTTGAAATCTTATTAGCTAGTTTTATTAAACATATCATAAAATGTTTAGTGTGATTTGAAGTGTTTTTTTTAGAAAGGGATTACACTAGCTTAGGGAAATTAAAAAAAAAATCTAAAATAAGAATAAGAATGTATCATATAAGAGTATTCCAATCAAAAATAGTATGGTATAAAATAATCAAAATAACTTATATAGCTTACCCTACAAACTCCATGATGTGATTGTGTGTTGCTAGCTGTAATCAATCAATGGCTGTCATGTATACCAATTTGAGGAGATGATGTGTACATGGAAGAGATGCATAACAAGATTTTTTGTCAAACATTCTTCCATTGACAATGTAACTTTCATTATATAAAGGTGGAAGCTGAAGGTAGTGATTGATACCCCCAGTCTGTGTGTAAAATGTAACATAATTTAAGGGTAGGTTAGTACTTACATAGCTCTTGGGGGTAGTCTCTCTTAACAAAGAAAAGTTATGCCACACATTTGATGTAGGGTCTAAATAGCTGCAACATTGATTATGGAATGGGGCACCTGCAACACTTATCTAACCTTTTCTATTAAAGGCGTGCCCTTTTCTTTTCCATTTGCAGAATTTTACTTTTAGTTTAATTCAACAAGAAAATAAAAAAATTATCACTCTAAGGTAAGATAATCAAATCACTTTTATTATACTATTACCACTGTAATCTCCCACAATTGTCTTTACCTTGATTCTCTTCTTTTGCTTCTTTCTGTTGATGTTGTATTCAACGTTTGTGTGTGGAAAGAGCAATCATATGCATCTAATAAATTTTCACTTTACAAAAAGAGGAAAAAGAGTGATCATGTGCCACTATGAAGACCTGATATCACAAATGTTTTGCCTTGAAGTCAGAGAAAGTTGGGACCATTAGCACAATAAATTTTCCATATACTCCTGCATCAAGGAATTATATATAGGTTTAAGTCATTAATATAATAGCATTAACTGAGACAGCTCCTGAAAGCAAATAGAGAACTTAACATGTTAAAAAGAGGCTAGTGCAGTAGTGCTGCTGCTGGCTTCATATATGCATCAAATTTTAATTTGGTTAGTGCGGTTGTTGGAAGACCTAAGTTCCTAATAATGGTTTGACAATAGCACATAAAGAAACAGTAACATTAGATTGAGTTTATAAGTATTTTCTTTTTCTTCTGAAAAACATAATGTTAGTAAAAACAGGTATGTTAATTAGTGTTATTAAAGTTGTGAGAATATTACCAATTTACATACAATCAGATTATGCACAATCTAAAAGGCAATTAAACATTACTTTTGCTTTTAGGTAAGAAAATAATGATTCACCTGCAAAATTATCAAACACTCTGGTGACACAAATTTTTAACCACATTGGTATACTGAAACATGATTTTACAGGCTCCTAAAGGTTTCTGGCATGCCACCACAAACTCCTGGTGCTATAGTAAGTACTGAAAAATTAACCAGAAAAATTGAAACCACTAGTCTTGCCTACCCCACTAGGAAAGTTTGTTTGTTGTGTAAATAAAAGATCTGTAGATGATATTAGCCAACATGTGCTCACGCTTTGGCTGGTTAAACTGACTTGGTAGTAAAATGGGCAGGCAAACCCAGCCACCTGCAACTGCCAATGAATGATCAATTGTGGAAGTGCATTTTCTCTTCCTACCATTACTTCCTCATCTGTGTGTATCTCATTCACATTGCATCAAACCACCAATAGTTGACATTCATTTCTATGAGGCACAGGTACAAGATTATTAATCATAAATCATAACCCACAGAGGAATGAGAAGTGGACTTGCTCTACTGTATATGTAAGGAATAAGTACATGTTTGGATAAAAAATTATGTATTTAGTAAATAAAATTGATTTTTTTTTTAAGATTGAATTAGGTTGAAAACATAGTTTTACAGATAACAAAAGTCGTTATGAAACAAACATCCCAAAATGAAAACTAGCCTCGTACCTTAGCTTGTGAGACAACCTCGTACAACCGAAGCTCAACAAAAGTATAAACTAGATTAACAGTCATGACAAACTGTTCCGCTGTTTTAAGTTTTTGGCCTCTCCTCAATTCATAATCACCTTCATGACTCCTGAGACTTTGCTGCCAAGGTTGGAGCACGGGGATCAGAGGTGGTGGTCACGACCATGTTGTTTAGATCTTAAACATGTCACGTTTACGCAATACCCTAGCCAGAAGACAAATTGGCGATATACAAAGTACTAAGCTTAAGAGCATATGTCTACCACTGAACATGAGATTGTCAACGAAGGTATATTGTTCAGTTTAACAATGAAAATTACCTTTGTCATTTTGTCGACTTTTGTGCAAAGCTACTGAGCAGGGTATCAGTATTATTACAAGCACATGCATGGGTGCTTCTCGAAACCTGACCTCTGATTTTGTTATTATTATTAAAAATAATGATGGTTAATACATCTTGTACTCGAAATCTATTGAAATGAAAATCAAGTTCAAAATAGTAAGTGCAATTAATATATCTAAATGTGCTCCCTAATTTAGTGTGAATTAGTCGACATATCATTGTCTGTGCTCTAAATTCTTATTTTCCTTGCCGTCCAAAAGCAGGAAAAATAGTGTGCCTAAAACCAATAACTGATCACCGTTTGGGACAGTGTCTTCCACAAGAAGTAAATTTGAGAAGCTTGGACCCAGGCAAAAAGAAGAAAATAAATGAAAATTCTACACTTAATTGGTACATGATGGGAGCACAACTCAATTAATTAAGACCAAAACTACATTGACAATAAAATATTTACACTAAAGTCAACAAAATTAAAGCCACCAGCAGGAGATAACATTACAAATGAGCGTACCCCACAAGCACAAGGGCATCATGAAACATTTACATAATGGGAACAAAATGACCCTTCATACTTATTTGCGACGAACAGCTCAGCTTTTCATCCCAATCAGAGATCTATATTGTAATCTTTCTTCCACGCCATTTGGATCTGCGTCTGGTTGAAAGAGAAACAATTCATTAGACTAGTTCATGTGGGCATTAAATAAACAGAGAGGTAATTTATCAATTCTTTAACCAAAAAATTTAAGGGGTTAACAGCTAAGAATATCACTGCAAATGCATGACAACAAAGAACAACGTATATTCAACTCTTAATCCAAAGATTCCTGAAATAACCAAACACATGAAATTGACAAACTAACGGGATAAAGATTCTCAAATAGAGAACTACTGTGAATAGTCCCTGTTGTATATATAAAAATACGAAAAAGATGACCACACTTCCCACTTATCCAGCAAGATTAATTTATATAAAACATATGGTAGGGGCCAGTAGGGAGACAAACATGTACTGTGGTTTGAAAGTGACTCCTTGAAGGTAGGGACGCTTGTAACGATGGCCTGACTGAAGCAACCCTAAGATTAGCCAATTTTGCAGACCATACCCTTGATTGGGAGGCACCCCATCATACAACTTATGCAGCACCGTGATAATTGTCCATTTGTATAGTTTGGAGGGTCTCATTTTCAGTTCAAAAACACTGGGTTTACTCGCATAGATGTAAGATCTGAAAAACATACCAAAAAAGGATGCAACCTTAAAAGGAACTTAAATTTATAATTATATATCAAGATTTTGACATGCAATTGCTACTTTAGCAGATCTAGAAAATAACTACAACCTAAAATCTCAATATTCAACAAAACTATGATTTGAACACTAACTTCACTCAAGGTTTATTCTCTTTAACCTACTCTCTTCCCTGCTGCATTTCTTCAAAATGGTAGGCTCTTCGAAGTAGAACTTGATGTGAGTGACTTAAAATGATCCGATGGTACAATATCGTGAGGCAAATTGGCCCTTTTCACAATTTTCCTCATGTTGTTCTGCAAACTCTGTTGGACTAGTTGCTTCACTGCTTTCTTTTCCTCACTCATCATATCTTCCTCCTCGTCATAACACTCCCTCCCTCCGTCATCCGGCTTCGCGGACGAAGAGCCGCAAATAGGGGCAGAGACGGCAGCACCCAAGCCATAGCTCCCAGAAATCTGTTTCCCTTTGTCAACCCTCAAAATTTCTAGTATCCTTGAAGCCCTTTTCTGAGCCAATGTGGAACCCAAAAGGGACAACTCAAGCAGTGATGACGCAACCCCTGCCTCAATCATGGCCTGTTTGTCCCCATAAGACTTGTGTGCCATAACCATCAAAATGTAGGACGCCTTCTCCTGGCATTCTGGCGAATCTGTCCAATTCAACACATCCACCAGGATCGGAATCGAATCTTGCACTGCGCTAATCGCCTTCCTACCCTCTCGGGTCGACACCAAGTTGCTGAGAATCGCAAGGGCTCTTTCAGTTACCTCCATGTCCCCTATTGAGTTCACCAGAAACAGAACTAAATCTGTTTCCAAAACGAATGCAACATTGGCTGGGTAGATCGAAAGATTGTACAATGCCCGTAGAGCATCTTGCTTGGCTTGGGAACTACTCTTGTCATCTAAACTCTGAAGGGTTCTAACTAAGAAAGAAATTGAAGCCGAAGACCCAATTATGGGCTTATTCGAATCCAACGCACTAAGTCCAAGGAAATTCGCAACAATTGCTTCAGAAACCGAAGAATCTACACCATCTGGAGACTCAATCAGCTTCAGCATCTTCTCAACTGACCCAACTTTCACAATAGCTGCTTTATTCCTGTTAAAACACACCCAAAAGAATTAAAAACAAATCAATAACTTTACCGTTAATCACGAATAGAACGGCAACAACATCATGTGTAAAAAACCACAAATAAATCATAAACCATTTATATATGTATATAAATACACCCAACATTAAACAGAAGAAAAAAGGATTGTCGAACTTATATTGTTAATCACATAAAGTTACAGTCAAAGAATTCAAGAAATAACTCAAAGGCAACATCATGTGCAGAACGGAAAAACGAACAAGAAATATCTATACAGCTAAAAAAAATTAATAATCAGAATTAGTCTAACATATTCAAGAAACAGTGAAAGGCCACACAATGTGCAGAACTGGAAAGTAAGGAAAAAATATTTTTAAATACTCGTGTAAAGAAAATGTTTGATTCATGCAAAGTAGAAATGTAAAACAGAAAATAAAAAAATAAAATGAGTAAAGAGCAAGGAAGGATTTACAGGCAAAGACGACGTTTAAAGAAAATGAATAATAATCAGACGTTTAAAGAAAATTAATAATAATCAGAAAAGAAGAGAGAGGATCAAATGAAATGAGAAGCGACGTATCAATCATCAATGAATAAGCTAACCACAAACAAAAAAGAATGTTAATGGAAAATGACACCTCGTAACTCGTAATGATTCATCCAAGTAAAGATGAAAAAACAAAACCTTAGGAAAACAAAGCAAAAAAAAAAAAAGAGAACAGGAAGAGAAACCCACGCGTCGTTTCCAATTCCGAGGTTGAGCAGCGCGTAGAGAGAAGCAACGAGCAAATCGACGTCGTTTTTGGATTCATCAAGCATTGCGACGAGAGGAGGAATAGCTCCAAGCATCGCGAGCGTCCCTCTAACTTCCAAATCCTCTTTGGCTAGCAACCTCACCTTCCAAGCAGCTTCTCTTCTCCGCGTCATTGATTCTTCTTCTTTCTCTTCCTCCTCATGAAGCTCCTTCACTAGGCTTTTCAGCTCCTCGAGTTTGTCCTCTTTCTTCCTCGTTTCCGCATCAGCTTCGACCTCCGCGAGGTTCAGCAGATCCGAGAGCTTCTCCGACTTTGCGTTATTCAGCTTCGTCTTGTGCCGGTGCTGTTGTTTCGCTTGGTGGTGGTGTTTCTCGGAGGACGTGTCCGATCTCTCTGCGTAGCGGGAGCTAGCGCCGCAGCTGACGGCATCGAAGACCAGGCGGCGGAAGGAGGCGGTGGAGAGGGAGTGCCATAGGCGGAAGTGGCCACCGGCGACGGAGGTGCTCTTGGAACGGTGGTGACCGAGGACCACGTTCTCGACGTTGTTACGGTGGAAGTTTGCCATCTCCGGCGACCTACATTGCAGAGAGAGAAAAAAAAAAACTAGAGAGAAGAGAGTGTGTTTTTTTTTTCTTGTTTTTGTTTCTGAATGGGAACTTTGTAGAGAGAGAAGGGACCGTTGAGTCCACGTTTCTGCCTTCTCTTCAATATTTATAGTTGCCCCAAAGAACGTGTTTGTGTGAAAAAGCGTGACTGTTAGCATGCTTCTCACGCACACTAACACTGATTTTGTTAAACTAGTTTCCAAATACATTATTTTAACGGATAAGAAACTTATCATCTACTTTTATTAATTTTTATAAAAGTATCTTAAAATAGGTTTTATCGTATTATAAAAATTTTCTCCTAATTTAATGGTTGTACAAGGAAGTTAACTTTTTAAATGAAATTACTCTTTTTTTTTTCTATTTTAAGATCAATTATAAAAGCTTTTCGCCTTATTATAAGTTATTGAGTGTAAAATTTGGTGGTTATAGTCTACCATACAAATAATTAAATTAAAAGAAAATACATGTCCCATAATTGGTGAATATTAAATTTTAGATTAATTCGCTTTACTTATTTACATAAATGATAACAGCGACAATAAATAATTCTTACAAGATATAATGAGATTCATTGATCTTCGTTGCACACAATAAATTTATTATCAGTAACAGTTTTTAAAACAATAATTTCCTTTATTCTTTCTATGTTTCTTTCTATGTACAGAAACAATTAAATTTGTTACTTTCTCTACGTGCTCATCTATTTTATGCAAGCAATTTATGTTTTTATTTTGAAGAAAAACAATCTTCGCTGATATGTATATATTTTGGTAAAGAGAAATAACTCTTTATAAAGACTCGTCAGTGTTTAAGATAATATATTATCTTATTATATTGTTTTAAGAAAATACAATCTTTCAAAAGATACATGTTTTCCACGAAAGAATACAATCTTTCACAATTTCCTGAATAAATACACCTTTTCATTAAAAAAAAAATCATATTTATATTTTTAACGGAAAACATACATTTTCATAAAAAAATTACAATCTTTTATTTATTTGAAATTTTCTAAAAAAAAAAGTAAAGCCTTTCATTAGCTTTAAAATCTCTCACAAAACGTTATTTAAGGTATTATGTTAGTGCAGGAGACATAACAAAAACAGAAAAAATATATCAACGAAAATAAGAAAAAAATATTAAAATTAACAAAAATGTTTAAAATATTTACACAGAAAATTTAGTAGTCAGAATTTTTCAATAAATAATATTAAAACTTAAAATTAATCTATTGGACAGATTTATAACTTAACTTTAAATTTCTTTAACAAAAATTCGACATTTATTTAATCATCATTAATATAACAAAGACTGGATCGTTACTTTTCATTAATGTATGGATTTTATTAGTGGACAATTCATAATTCATAAATATTTAAATAGACTTATTGTCTATTAACTTTTTTTAATTCTGTAAGAAATATGTTATCTCCACTCTTTCTTGTAAATTTTATTTATTGAAGTTTAAAACTATTTTAGTTCCTACATAATAAACATACTTTTTTGTTTATTTGTTTTATTATTATTATTATTATTATTATTATTATTTATTTCTAATATAATATAATATTTATTCATTACTTGCTAAACCAAAAATAAATAAAATAATATTTTTAAATGCTTTTTACAAATGTTAATATAGTATCAACAGATATTCTCAAAAGTAAATTTAATAAATATAAATATATATTATTTACTTATCCTAAAATACACATTAAAAATTAAAGTTAATGATTTTAAATTTTTTAAAATTAAAATTTTCTGACTATGGAGAAAATAAATAAATGTTTAAAAGGTAAAAGAAAAGTACTGGAGCTAGAGAAAATGAATGAGATTGAAACATAATAAAAAATAGGGACAAATTCGAAACGTAGATAAAAGACGCCACGTGGAGTGTACTATTGTGTGCGTTGTACAAACGTTGTGGCCCTTGCAGGCCAGGTAATCGTGTGGAGCAAGGAAGTTTCCTGTGGGCCCCATAGTTTTATCAGCGTGGGGCCCACACAATTGTGTAGATCTGCGACTCTGATTGGAGGGTACATTTACGTTATGGTGGAGATATGCTCACAAGAAACATGATAGGCGAAATCTGAAAGGGTGAACTAAAGCCGCATCATAAGACTACGTGTTAAAAGCTGTGCATGCATTCACCGGTTCAATAAAGTGAATCAAATTCCAACAACTACAATACAAAACTTGTTTCATGGTCTGTGCTTAAACTAAAGTTGTTGGTTATGTCTGAATAAAAATATTTTATTAAAAATAATAATTACAATAAGAATTTAATAATAGTATTATTAATAGGTTTTCTTTTTGCAGTCTTTTTAACTTTTTTTTCTAGTCAAACTTCCCTTTTTGGTCCAAGAAATTTTGCAAATGTAGACCTTTGATTTCTATAAAATTTTAGTAACATATTTCACCTTCTAATTTTCTAAAATTATCTAAAATTAAGCAATTGATGAAATAATAACAGTGAATCAAAATTTTATGTTAGAGGGTGATAATAACGTATGTATTAATATACTATTTTGTATCATTCTCTATATTATTAACTAAAATTTATTTTAAAAAATTATTAATTTCACTCATAAACCGAGAAATAAAATCCATATAATTTTATGATTTTTAACAAATTTTTCTAGGGTAGAAATGGACTTTTTATATAAATTAATTTAGATATGATATATTACTCAACCTATGTAAATAATATTAATTTAGAAAGAGTGGTACTTTTTATATTAATATTGACTACTAATTACCATCATCATATTCTTAATTTCACAATTGCATTATTGCATCCTATTTGTCAAGATTATTAATTCATCATCTATTAACTTCGTGCACACGTGCGTCATTTTCTTGTGAACACAAATACTATAACCCTAACCGATGGAAATATATATATATTTTGAATAGTTAATAGTTATGACATGTGAAGTTCTAAATTATGATTAAGATACTGAAAGTGTTGCCTAACTACAAGCATGTCATTATTCGTTTGGACCTTTCATCACTTTTAATGGATTCTCCTTTTGGATAATCATTTCTTCACAGTGAATTTTAATTCTCTTTTCCGTGATTGCCTGTAATTGTTCTAATAATGAAAAATTAATCAACACTTAGAAATATATGATTCTCTTTTTCGATGGTATGAATAGAATTTTTATTTTTTTTATTTTTTGTAATGCTCACTTAGTTTTGGCACATAATGAAAACACTCACTACAACAAAAATCACTTTAGACAACAACATAAAATTATGATATAAATTATAAAAACCGTGGTCTAAAGATTAGACCACCATTTTTTAGGCGTGGTATAGGTGAGTGTAGCTATAGGTAATAGACAACGGTTTTTAGTATGACAATATTTTTAAAATCGTTGCTTAAAATTCTCACAATAAACAACAATTTTACATGTTGATTTTATACCTTACCTATATTTTTAGACCACATTTTTACTAATTTTGCCCACATAGTTTAAAGCAACAATTATATAATCATGGACTTTCATGATATGATATTTATACATCATTTATAAAAATGTTGTTTATTATATGTTTAGGCTACATTTATTTAGCCGTTATCTATTTTAGTGTGGTCTAAACTATAAATTGTTGTAGTGACTTTAAATCACTAATTACTAAAAATTTATGGACCGATTCACATATTAGAAACAAAATTATAGCGAATTTAAGGTAAGCGAAAGATATTTATTTTCGTAATCTTTTAAGAAAAATAAATTTATATAATTCAATTAAAACGTCATTTAAACTTCAAATTATTTGTTTAGTTACCATGTTTTGTATGTGAAAGGTAACGTCCAATTTAATAAGATTCACTTACTAATTTAAAGCGTTATATAATTGATAAAAAAAACATAAACCAACTATTACAAAATGTATTTGCAAATCTTCCATGAAAAAAAAATAAAAAAATAAACTTTTGAACTTGATTAAGGATGGTAGGGGACCCGTTTTCTTATACTTCAATATTAATTTTAATTAATTTTTATAAAGTAATAAAAAAAATACGTAAAGAAAACATAATATTATCAAATATTCAATATTAGGAGGATGATGGTTTCTTCGATATCAAATACTTTGAAATAAATTATAATTATTTACATTTTAGATTAAAATCCCAAATAAAATTTCATGAGAACCAAAACATCTATTAAATTTGCAAACATTAATGAAACCTAGATGATAAAATTTAAAATTATTTTTTCAAAAATATAAAAGGAAAACAAATATTCAAATTAAAATATATTTTAAATGTTTGTTTACTTCAATTTTTTAAATTCTAATAAATCTCTTTTTTATACATTAATAAAAGTTATAATACATCACTTGATCAAAATGACGCAAAAAATAAATAATAAACATAATAATAAAATTTTGACATAGATTTTGTATCTTTTGAACTCCGATATATGTTGGATGGTGATAAAAAAATATCCATGACAATTACATTAAATTTTTATATTGTAGTCAATAAAAGTTATTTGTAGAATTATAGTGAAAAAATAAATTACGGTATGATTGATAATGAGTTAGAAAATAAAAAAATAATTAGATAAAATATATCGAAATAGTATTCTATATGATGAAAATAAACAACAAATAAAAATATATAAAAAATTAACAAATGTGTGTCTTAAATACAATTTGAGAGACTATTGAAAGAAATCACACAAAGAAAAACAAATATATAATTAAGGGTACGATAAGATAAAAAAAATACCTTAGAGATTTAAGAAAACTTTTCAAATATCAACATATCATATATACTCGATGGTTGAGAAATAACGAAAATTGTTTTAGTGAAATAAAAGAGTTCTTCAAAAGAAACAAAAATGAATAATAATAAGTAAATAATATTTTTTTTCCAATATTACTAGTAGATGAAAGGTTTACGCTATTAAACACTTAAATTGAGAGTATTCAACATTCTCATGTTAAAGAAAAATATATAATAAATAAAAATATTAAAAAATAATAGAAATATTCAAACATGAGACATAATTTTTTTTTAATTAACATACATCATTTTAACATAATTACATAAATGTTATGATAAGATGAAAAATATATTGGAAATGCGAATGAATTTTATGACAAACCAAATAATTAAAAGAAATAAAAAATAGAAAGTATATATATATATATATATATATATATATAGTTACTTAATTAATTGTTTAATAATTTAAATGAGGAGGGAGATGTGGCAGGGACGAGTATTATGGCGGGGATGAGTATTATGACGGGGATATGTACATCCCCATACCCATCTCTATACCTAATTGAAAAAGTCAGAGATTCTTCATACTCATATCCATACCTAGTCAATGCTGGGATTCTCCGACAAAACAGGGACGAGTTCGGACAATACCCACGGGGCCAGATTTATTTGCCATATCTATACTTTATCAACTATGAGATTTATATAATACAATAATTATATACCTAAGCAATAACTACTTTCTCTAGGAAGAGCATCACCAGTCTTATTGTTTCACACTCTCATACCTACACTATCATGTGCTCATGTATAACATATGATCATAGCATGTGTATAAACCATAACACAACAGACAATAGGATAAACTAGTGTAATTATAAGAGACCATACAAATTCTAAGTTTTCTCATAATCGTAATAATTTCTCATTATCATAACCAACTAAACATATATACAATAATCAAATATCTACACCGAAACTTGCCCTCCCTAGCATAGATATGAAATCACAATCCACTGGCTCTCAAGACTTAGACATTTACTTTGAGTAGATTCAAAGATTCCACATTTATCATCTCTCACCCCTGCCTCACAACATCTCTTCCACTCAGCATGATAGGGTAAATTCTATATTTGAGAGTTTGATCTATCGAAACTCCATATATAAACCTCATATATTCTCACAACTAGATATTTTCCTCTATGTGAGTAGGATGCTAGTAAAGTCAAGATAATCTCTATACGAAATTTCTCTCAATACACCACCTAACATCACATCAATGTAGTACTCCTTCTTTAGGAGTCACTGCATTCACTACATTACAACATAGCTCAATATCACATTTTTATATAAACTTAAATCACCACACCTTGTCTCATATATATATATATATATGTATATATATATATATATATGTATATATATATACATATATATATATATATATATATATATATATATGTGTGTGTGTGTGTGTGTGTGTGTGTATTTTACCTCAATCTATACTCATCACATATCATCAATCACATATTTTTTATTTCAATTGAAATGTTAATAGTTCATAATTTATTTTTTATTGAAAATCACTTGTTTCTTCTATGTGTTTCTTCCATATACGACTAATATCTTTCCGAGAAAAACTTATATGTTTTTCATGTCTTCATATACTTATGATCTACTTAAGGTCTTCAAAGTTAGTTCATTTTCTATAGATCTATTAGTTTATTTTCCTTGATATGTGAAAATGATAGTTTGAACTAAGAAAATTCCTATTTTGAAGGTATATTATTTCATTCCATGTTGTAGTTGATGGTGACATATGTACTCTATTCACATATAAGGCATGATTTGTGGTTAATAATATTGTACCCACTCAAGTTATCATATGTTTGGAAAGTCATTAATGTATAAAATAACATGATCATAACTTAAAAAGAGTCACATGTGTACCATCAAATACATCAGCACATTTCTCCGATAACATCTCCAAATCTTCAACCAATAGGCTTAAATATGCATTAATGTTATCTATTGGTTGTCCCAAACTCGAGATCATAAAAGATAACATCACAAGGTTATGCTTCATGCAAAACCATTGATAATATTAATTTTCACCATTATATAAGTCATTTTAACTTATAAAACCAACTTTTCTTCAGTTTTTATCTTACTTTAGTCCTCATTTTTATATTTGTAAGTAGTTGGATATTGGTTATTCTCATCTAATTATATCATTAACCCTATTATTTTTTGTTTGATAATTGAACAACACGCCCTTGGCCAAGCGAAGCAAATTGGAATACAAGTAAGTGCTGGTAGAAGGTCAAATTGGAATTTTTAAATAATCACCTACATTGTGTACCACTTGAATCCAGCCCAATGCTATAAAGCCAAAGAGGAAAATTCACCATTAGGACTAAGCACCACTAATCTAGACTTAGATAAAGACCTCATTTCTTGCCTTTGAGTGCATGCGTCCAACATAGGATGACTTGCATTGAGCACTAGTTGAACAAAGAATTATGTTTGTATTGAGGCACCAAGTTTAGAGTATTTGACACTAGGCATTGCTTTTGCTTATGCGACACTTTTGGCTTACTTCTTATCACTTTTCGAAAGTAATAAGGCTTTTTATGTGGTTCTAAAGAGGTAAACAAGTTTTGGAGGTTGTGGGCAGTCAAGGTTCCTTAAAGAGCTCCATTCTCTTCCTTGGATCTTCATCTTCTTTCATTGTTCACCTTTTTCTTTCAAGCTCATGACAACGAATAACATAAAATCATTTTGTTGGAGTTAAATGTAACAAATTAAACTCTCGTGTAATTGCTATTGTTTATCTTTATATATATGTTTCCATTCAATGTTAATATTTTGTTTCTATGCTTAATCCTTAAAACTTGATCATCCATAACTTGATATTTGATTTATTGGGAAGTGGGAAATATCTTTTGCAATTTAGAACCAAAGAAAAGTATATGAAGCTAAGCTTACATCTAGGAATGAAGTTTGACTCATTAGTTGTTTTAAACCCTTGTTGTGAAAACAAGTTTTTTTTATTAAGTGTTCAAGGAATTGACTTTAATAAGGAAATATAAGCTTATTTTACTAAGAAATTAGGGTTGGAGCAAACTTCTAGGTTAACTAACATTAAATGGAGAGAAGTTGAGTGATTATATGAAGTTTAACCTAAATAATAACTTATCATTTCTAATTTATTATGCATTCTAAGTATTCAACAAAATCCAAAAACGAGATTTATTTGTTTTTACATACTTTTAATTCCTTAAACATCAACACAATTTATTGAAATATTATTTTATCTAAATTATTTGTTGATTGCAATTATTGTCATATATTGCACAAGTTCTTTGGGAGAACAATAATTACTTTCTACTTGCTATGTGATTGGCACACTATCATTGAACAAATCGTACTAACAACCACAAAGGTAAGTTGTGAATCACTAACAATAAAGATCATGGACTATGTTTATTGCATAAGTTTTCATATGAAGTCATTCCATCTATAGTAAGTCCAAGCCTATTGTTTTTTCATTCATTGTCAAAATTTAGGAGCATGAAATCAATTGTCTTCCATTGCAAACAATCTTTTGAATACCTTAAATGACCATTACAATTATGTCATTTACATATCATCTAATCAGTTTTGTATCATTTTCATTGCTGAACAATTGTTTCAACCCCTAAACTATAGGAAGATACCATAGCACTTTTACAAGATACCTTTCCTAACATCAAATTCCAAATCACCATTGTAAAATCCCACACTATGGATGTTGATGTAATTTATCACATTTTTTCCTCTACAATGTATAATTGTTTAACATGCATGGATTCTTTTACGCTTCATACCATCAAACACACTATCTTTTTTGTCTCATAATTGTCTATCAACATGTTGCATTTAAGAAGCATACCAGTCCCAAAGATTTTATCAATCCATTAATTTCTTGTCTTCACATTCAACATTTTTAATATTGTTGACAAACACTAGAGATTAGGGATCTTACATATTGAGGTTTCTTTACATCAGTGCATAAATTATCATATATACATGAAGTTAGAAAACATAATATATATTCAACATTATGAATTATTTCTTTTAGTCGATTATTCATGTTTAAATCAACTTATTATTCTTTATTTGAGACACATGTACATTTGAAATGTCTATTAATTCATGATGTCATGCTCAATTTGTGTGACATTTTAAGAAATTATAACATGGAACATGCCCTTGTATAACCTAAATGAGTAGTCTTAACTCATTCAAACAATTAGCATGATATAATAAAATGTTCTATTATTATTAGCATTATTATTATTATTATTATTATTATTATTATTATTATTATTATTATTATTATTATTATCTAACAGGTTATTTTTGCAAATTTGAGAATTTTTTTCTTTTCTATCCTATGAGTATCAATTGCATCAATTGTGTGTATATATAATTGATCCATGAATATATATATATATATATATATATATATATATATATATATATATATATTTTAAAAAAAAAAAAAAAATATAAATAAAATTATATATAAATAAATATATTTATATATATATAATATATATAAGACATAACAAAACATATAAGAATATTTATACATTAATAAATATACTTATATACACTTGAAATATATGAAGTTACTTAATTTTGTTAGATTAGGTAAATTGAGATTTTGATACTTTATCTTATATTCTTATTTGGAGAAACTTATTTAACACTACTAGATTTTTTTTCATATTATTTGAGATTTTTTTTATAAATTTATTAAAAGAAATTGCAAGAAAAAACTTTGTTTTTGCATTTTTTTTCTAAAAATTTTAATTAACAGATAATTCCTTCGTGTATAATTATTTTTTACAAAATTATAAAATTTATAAGTATTTTCTACAATTTTTTCTCTAAAAGTGTTATATACAAAATATTTTAAAAAATAGTTAGTAACAATTTCTTATAAATTTTTTTTCATAACAAAATTGCAAGTATTTCTTAGGAAAAAAAAAATCCCAAAGCCAATTGACAAAAAAGTGAGTTTTTTTAGTGTGAATGATAAATTAATGATACATTACTTTAATTTTTAAAAGTGCATATCTTCTATCCTTGTCTATTTCATTTCATTTTATTTTTGCTATTTATTTTTCTTAACTTAATAGATTCCTTCAATATTCTTGGTTGATTTGTTCAGTTCAAATCTTTCTTAAAAATTAATAGATCTTTCGAATCTTAAAGAAAAACTCATTAAATTATCTTATACTAAAACAAATATTTAATTTAAATTGAAAAACACAAATATTAAAACTTCCCAACCATTTAAAATGGTACTATTACATTAATCCAATCTAATCCATCCCATGGTTTCATAAAAGTTATAATATAAGAATTAAAATAAACTTTTGATTGCAGACTAAACTAATCAGACCGTCACTTAAGGATATCATAAAGCACTTAACAATTGACACTGTTATTTTCCCATTAACTACTATTAAAGACTAATTGGCTTTCCAAAATCTAATTTGATATTTTATTTTTCTCAAAACAAAAATTAATAGAAATCAAAATAGAAAAGCAAAACATAAAAAAATTATCATAATGTCGTAAAATGTCAGATAAGAAACAGCAAAATAAGAAGCTGTTCTTATTTTAAAGTGATGGCAGACTATGTTAGAAGAATAGCAGGCATGCAGTGATGATGGTGCCCAGCTAACACTTGACAGATACATCAAGTTTGTTTGGATTCTCCATAAAACATTTTAAAAAATATTTTTTCATGATAGTTTAAATTATTTTATCTACAAATTAATACATAAAAATAGAGAAATTATGTGATTGTTTTTACAAATTAACTTATATATATATATATATATATATATATATATATATATATTTTTTTTAAAAAAATCTATATAAATATATATAT
>Ga0214545_1001626_pt1 | contig 42374 bp, 29 predicted proteins | sample CNSS4metaG_FD_160064 | JGI IMG/M metagenome (GOLD analysis project Ga0214545, IMG submission 160064) | Root nodule microbial communities from cowpea collected in UCLA plant growth center, Los Angeles, California, USA - CNSS4 | ecosystem: Host-associated > Plants > Roots > Nodule | place: USA... | reverse complement strand
TGTTTTTTTTTTTTTAAATCGCCGTTGTGGGTTTTTTTGTTAAGAAACTGAGATTTTGTTTTGTTTTTGGTGGCATAGTCGTTTGAGTCATTCTTTAATGGCAAAATTAATATCTATCTTGTGCAGGTGAATTACCACAACACTATAATCGAAGAAGAAAAAGGGAAAGACAAACCTCGCGACGTTAGGGTTTTTGGTGTTTTCCGTTGTTCGATTCAGCTGGTGGTTGGTAGGTTTGTGTTATTTTTTCGTTTATGTGATTTTGGTGCTTTTTTGTTGAATTCACCGTTGTGGGTTTTTAAGTTAAGGAACCGTCACTAGTGTAGTAAGGGCTTTTGGCCCCGGTTGTTTTTGATATTCTGCCCCGGTTCTAGAACCGAGGCATATTGGGGTGAGGCAAAAAAGGGTGGTTTTTGGCCTCGGGTGTCAACCGAAGCCATAGGGGGTACTTTTCTGCCTCGGTTCTCTAAGGACCCGAAGCCATAGGGGTACTTTGCTCACACCACCATTAGCACTGCTGCGCTCATCCTCGCCATCGAGATCGTCGGCAAACGCTGTCGCGGCCAAACCTTCACTAGCACTGAACGAGCAACCCACCACGACGCTCAGACCCATGCTACCACTGCACGATCTGAATGCGACAACGACAAACCACCATGAACCAGTAGAGCCAAGAGATCTAAAGATCTAGCACCTCCACCGTCGTTCGAAGCAGAACTTCAAGCCACTGTTACGGGCAACCCTACTACTGTGTCGCCATCACCACCGCAGACAAAGGAAGAGAGTGACCACCAAATCACGCCTTTGCCGTGAGCCTCGAGCATGCCTCTTCCGCTAATGACGAACCAAACACCACCGCACGAGAAAACAAAGACGAGAATGCCTCCACCACGCGCAAAGTGTTCGCTCAGGGACGAAGGTGAACAGTGCGAGGTTGCGAATTTAGGAACCTAAATAGGGCATATGGCCTCGGTTCAATTAATAACCGAGGCCTAAAGTCCCTTTATGGCCTCGGTCAATAAAGACCCGAAGCCAAATGTGACGGCACTGGTGACATTTTTGAAATTAGGGTTACTGGCTGACTTATAGGCCTCGGTTCTTTTTTAACCGAGGCCAAAAACCTCTTCATATTACCTCGGTTCAAAAACACCCGAAGCCAAAAGTGCTGACGCTGATGGCCTTTTTGAAATTTTGGTTACTGGGCTGCCTTATAGGCTTCGGTTCTTTTGCAACCGAGGCCTAAAACCTTTTACTACACCGGTTTTGCACACACCCGAGGCAATATAGTTGGACGAAATTACAAAAATGCCACCGCCTCCTTATAGGCTTCGGTTCCGCTATAACCGAGGCCTATAAGGCGAAGTAAAATGTCAAATCTGCACTAGTGCATGATTTTGTTTTGTTTTTGGTGGCATAGTCCTGAGAGTCTATCTTGGTGTGTATAGTGATTTGCCGCAAGGTATGAAATCTTCATTGTTAAATTTTAATGACAAGTTTTTTATTACAAATAATGCTTATTTCATCTTAATGAAGTCTTTCTTGGTGTGTATGATTTTTAATGAACTAAGTACTTTGATAGGTGCATGAATACTAGTTTTCTGAATAGGTTGATTAAAACTGTCTGATTTTTTTTGGTGATGACCTGTGTGCACATCAGTGATGACTTGTGCTGCATTTTTTGCAATAATGTGGTATCACTCAATTTTTTGAACTTCAATACTATATCAATCAATACGTTTTTATGGGGTGATTCACTTTCGATAATCTGTGTTGATTTGTAATTATTTCTTTCACGTGGTTTCATCTGCAAGTGGATTAAACATGTGTGATGTGTTGGTGATGGCTTGTGTGCACACAAGTGATGACCTGTGCTGCATTTTTTGCAATCATGTGGTATCACTCAATATTTTGAACTTCCATATTATACCAGTCAATAGTTGTTTATGGAGTGATTCACTTTGGATAATCTGTGTTGATTTGTAATTATCTCTTTGATGTGGTTTCATAGCCAAGTTGATTACACTTGTATGATTTATTGGTGATGACATGTTTGCTCACAAGTGATGACATGTGTTGAATTTTTTGAAAGCATGTGGTATGACTCAATTTTTTGATCTTTCATGTCATACTAGTCAATAGTTGATTATGAGGTGATTAAGTATGGGTAATATATGTTGATTTGTAATTATTTCTTTCATGTGGTTTCATACCCAAGTGGATTAAACATGTCTGATTTGTTGGTGATGACTTGTGTGCACACAAGTGATGACCTCTGCTGCATTAAGTGATTATGTGATAAGTGTTTTATGCACGAGTGGTAGTTGTTCAAAGTGAGAAGAATTACGTTGAAGTAAGTTTGAGTGCTGACATTGTGCTTACTTGAGTTATGTATTCAGGTGATAAGTATGAATGCAAGCAGTGAGCGAAGTGATTTCAGTGTTGACCGCAAGGTATGATATATTTTGGAGTTCAATTTATTTTGAAATTTGTTATGATAAAAATGACATAACTGTATTTTTTTTATTGTTCCATATTTTTTTTAGGCATTCATGCCGGACAAAATTGATTGGTAGTTTGAATAAGAAGTTAATAGAGGAACAAAAGTCATTTATTCGAGGAATGCCATTTGGATGATTGGTTAAGTTGAAAGAGTCTGTGAAAATATCTAGGAATCTTTTGAGTCCGTTAATTAGTAGGTGGGTGAAAAGGGTGGGGGGGGGGGGTTCACATGAGTACATAAATGGTTGGATTTACCTATTTAGATTTATGTCTTGGTCTAGGTTTGAGGGTGGTTGGTGAGAACATTGATTTAAACCAGGAAGGGTTAAATAGTGATTCAAAGAATTTATTTGGAGCTGCCAAACTTGTTCATATTGAAATGGTATATGATTACATTTTAAAACATATTAAAGAGCTTTGTTTAGAGCATTTTGGTAAGCTTTATGTTTTGTTAGCAATTTATGAGTTTTTGTTGCCCAATCGTAGTGGAACTATTTTTTCTATGTTGTTCAACATTATTGATGACCTTGGTAGTATTGGGAAATTTAGTTGGGGTCAAGTGGTGTATGAGTATTTGGTTAGGAGTATTTGTTAAGCTAAATTGTTCTTGAAGGAGAAACAAAGTACCAAACACTTCCATGTAGCTAGATGTGTTTATTTGTTACAAGTAGTGTATGTTAAATTAATTTCAAGCTCATTTGATAACTTTAAAATATTTGGTTATGAGTTTTGACTGATTTTGATTACAATGGTGGCAGTTATGGTCTTTTGACCATTTTTTGATTTCGAATTTAAAGGATTGTCAGCGCACAACCAAGTTTCCCAGAATCTTGCATTGGATGGAAATGAAAGTAGGGGACAATCTAATTAAAAGGAGTTTGACAAATAACACTGTAAGTTCGAGTTTTTTTTTGTATGATTTTTTTTTTGAAATGTGTCATGTATACTTATTGATGGTTGTTGTGAATTGATGCAGGTTGTTGTAGATGTGGCTGCCTCTGCAGAAGAGCTGATCAATTCCTTCGTTAAAGAAGGTTTTGAGGTTTATGGACGTCGAAATAAGGGTAGTAAAATAGTTAACTTAATTAAAGTTGTTAAACATCAAGAAAGTGTGCTAGGGGAATTGCAAAAAGAACTTTTAGACTTGAATGCAATGATGATTGAGAGGAAGAACCAACGTTAGCAGAATGAGGGCAAACTGAAGTTTTCTGAGTTGGGTGAACCATGTGTTGGTGATTTGCATACACCCAATTCCAACTACCTCAAGGGCTTTATTGAATTTGGCGATTCTGGTGAGAGGAGTCATGTCGAAGAAGTACATTTTCCAAATCAGGAAGCACAAGAATCCGAACATAGCAATATGTATGTGCGACGAAGGGATGGTCCTCGGATGCGTGTCAAGAGTTTTGCAATAAGAACTCCTTTTGCAACATATAGTAGGAGGAAGCACCATAAGTAGTTGATTTAGAAAATTTATGTTTGTTGTAGTTAGGATTTATATTGCTAACTTTCGTATTTTTTATGTGTTGACTTTGTGGAAGTGATTTATGACAATTTTTTTGTTTGGCTTACTGATTGATTTATGAAATTCTGAGTGGTTTATGTGAAGTTATAGCTGAATGTTGTTCATCCTAATTTTTATTGAGTGCAAATAAAGTTTATAGCATGTAAACAATTAATATGTATGTGGTCAGGAATTTAGTAATATTGGTTACCACACAGATCACAAATAAGTAATTATGTGCAAGATGTTGTTCACAAGTCAACACTTAATATATCATTGATCTACATTTAAAAATTTGAGAGTTATCATGTCTTGCATGCTTTACCAATTATAACACACCGGGTTAATATATAATATGTGATGTAGGACTTGTGAACCAAATAGCCCATACCAAAATTGATGTTCTTCAAAAAAGTTTACTCTAATCTAATACCATATTTTTTCTACATGTACAAATTTTTTGCCCCAGGTCACTACTTAATAATTCTTGAGTCATCATATAATTTTAATAGAGATAAGAAGAATATCATGTTGGAGTTGTGGATGAATTATCCCACACGAAGTTTGTTGATGTTCAATATGTTTCATATACGCAATTAAGGTGTTATATTTAATTAAATATGGACTACTTATTGACACTCTTACCCAAATACCTTATATTATGAGTGTGTACAAAATGTGAAGCGTAGATCAACACTTAATAGTGGAATGGTCAGTATTTAAAATTATCAGAGTTATGATGTTTTTCCTCTTTTATCAATTATCACACACCTAGTTTGGTAAGGTTTTTATTCGTAGAATATATGTTAGTAAGTTTTATTAATTAAAAGATAGTGGGCTTAGTAGAGACCACGAATTTTGAAGGTGAGCAAAATGTTTAGTGTAGGTCAGCACTTAATACTTGATTGATAAACATTTATTATTGTGATAGTTGGCATGTATGTTATGTTCCACTTGTACCACAATTTTCCCACAGCTTCATCATGGGCAATATCCTACATTATATTTTATTCAATTCATGTGATTAATAACATGCTTGCAAAAAATGCAACAAAAGTTTAATCAACCTGAGTATGAAACCACATGACAAACATAATTACAAATCGACACAGTTTACCCAAAGTTATTCATCCCATAAACAAGTATTGAGTCATACCACATGCTTTCAAAAAATTCAACACAGGTCATCACTTGTGAGCAAATAGGTCATCACCAATAAATCATACAAGTGTAATCAACTTAGGTATGAAACCACATCAAAGAGATGATTACAAATCAATAAAGATTATCCAAAGTGAATTACCCCATAAACAAGTATTGACAAGTATAGTATGATAGTTCAAAAAATTGAGTCATACCACATGATTGCAAAAAATATAGCACAGGTCATCACTTGTGTGCACACAAGTCATCACCAACACATCACACATGTTTAATCCACTTGCGAATGAAACCACATGAAAGAAATAATTACAAATCAACACAAATTACTTATACTTAATCACCCCATAATCAACTATTGACTGGTATGACATGAAAGATAAAAAAATTGAGTCATACCACATGCTTTCAAAAAATTCAACACATTTCATCACTTGTGAGCAAATAGGTCATCACTAATAAATCATACAAGTGTATTCAACTTGTGTATGAAACCACATCAAATAGATGATTACAAATCAACAAAGATTATCCAAAGTGAATTACCCCATAAACAAGTATTGACTGGTATAATATGATAGTTCAAAAAATTGAGTAATACCACATGATTGCAAAAAATGTTGCACATGTCATCACTGGTGTGCACACAAGTCATCACCAACACACCAAACATGTTTAATCTACCTACAGATGAAACCACATGAAAGAAATAATTACAACTCAACACAGATTACCCAAACTTAATCACCACGTAATCAACTATTGACTGGTATGACATGAAAGATAAAAAAATGAAGTGATACCACATGCTTGCAAAAAATGTAGCACATGTCATCACTTCTGTGCACACAGGTTATCACAAAAAAAAAAAAACAGACAGTTTTAATCAACCTATTCAGAAAACAAGTATTCATGCACCTATCAAAGTACTTGGTTCATTAAAAAGCTACTTCTACTTCAACTTCAACTAATTTCACATCCAAAGTAAACCCAACAATGAACAATCATCTACTTCAAATGCACAAAATCAAAACTTTGGGTCTGTTAAACACTAAAACAAACCCTAACACAACAAATAGAAAAAAAAAATCATCATACCTCCAATCTCGTACAACCACCGTCGTTCGTAGACCTGCAACCTTCGAAAACAATGGTTGAACAACCTAAACCCAATGGAAGAGACGCTTCGATAGAACTCCTTTTCACAGCAAACGCTCGTCGTCAACAAACCCCGTCATCAACAAACCCCCGTCGTTCGCAAACCCTAACCCTTTCAAGGTTTAGCCGCGAGAGAGAATCCGCCACACTATGCTATCTTCTGTGCTCAACGCCTTTTGCTATCTTCCTTCGTCAGACGAACCACTCGAAAAACCATTGTCGTTGTTGGTGAGAAGAGAAACTACGATTGCCACAAAGAGAAGGGGTGAGAAGAGAAACTACAAGTGTGCGGGAGAAAAGAGAAATTGTTCAAATTTTCGAGTAAAAGCCACGTCTGCATCTAAAATGGTTTTATAAAATTAATTTTAATTTAAAAAATAAAAGCCACCTACACGTGCCACTTCATGGAGTCAAAAAAGGGTCAGAATATGGAATTAATTTATCATTTTCCAAACACATCTGCCAAACTATAGAAACTAAAACGTGAATTTAAGCTTGAAAAAATATATTAGAATTTATAGATAAAATACAGAAATTAAAATGTAAGGAAAATGATCATTAAACTCATAAATATAAATGTATAAGAATAAGCTTACTGTCTATTTGAAATTCCCAAAAGAATCTTATATGCCCTTAGGCTTACTTGAAATTACATTCACCAATTGAAACAAACTGAAACTCTACCTATACTCAATTCAAAAGCCAAAATTCAAAATAAGGTAAAATCTCATAATTCTAAAACAGTTAAAAGCAAACAAAAAGTCCTACCACAAAAGGTAATGTCTGCATGAATCAAACGATGTCATTAAGTTCGTTGAAGATTATAGTTTCTAAGAGATCATTGCTGATTTTAACATTTCATCAAAACACAAGTGCAACAGTTCCAAATTTCAGATTATATACTGGAATTGTATAATAATTTTACTTTTTATATTGTCACAAAAGGTATATCTTGAGATTCATTTTCACTATACTAACAAGTTTTATCTTAAGCAGGGCATAACTGGAGCTGTGAGTTTGACTCATGGTCTATGGACTATTCTTAACCCATTCTTTAATACGTATTCTTTTAAGGAGCTACCAAATGAGGAGACCTAAAAGAAGTCCCATCTCCCAAAAGGTCCTCTAAAAAAAGATTAGGGTTTGAGTCAAGGTGGATTTGGTCATACTATAAGACTTTAATTAACTCCTAAAAACAACACCTTTAGTTGTTAATGGTCGAGTTGAGCCCTCTCTGACAAAAGGTCAAGATGGGTTAACTCGAGTCGAAGATCGAGATGGACCGGTCTAGCCGAAGGTCAAGATGGACCAACCCAACCGGTCGTGACGAGTCATCTCAGGTTAAAGATCAAAAGGGATCGTCACAATCTAAAGACCGAGATAGACTATTCATGGCCAAAATTTGACACAGGTCGTCTCGAGTCAAAAGAAGAGACATTCCAACCCGAACGAAAATTAGATCGATCATGATTGAAGGTCAAGACATGTAGGCTTGGGCAAAGGTTAGACTGATCATGACTAAAGGTGGAGATAGGAAGTCTTAGGTGAAAGTTCGAGATGAGTCGCCTTAGGACGAATGTCATGACATGCCAACTCAGGCCTAAGGTTGAGACAAGCTGACTCGATTAAAGGTTGAGACGGGTCGGCAAGATCAAAGTTCGAGATGGGTCTTCCTGGACCAAAAGTTGAGATGGGTCGACCAATATTGAAGGTCGAAAGGGATCGTCCTGGGCCAAAGGTTGAAACAAGACCGTTTCTGACTGAAAGTCGAGATAGGGCCGTTTTTTACCGAAGGTCGAGACAAGTCGTTTCAGGCTGAAGGTCGAGACAAGTCAGTCTGGACGATTCGAGTTGAAGTTTTGGTTTGCATACTAATTGTTGATTATATGCCCAATAATATATTTTTAAAAAAATTATTTCTTATTTCTAAACTCTCGTGGATAGGTCCTAACCCATAAAGATTTTGTGGACATTTTTACTCATGAACTTTTCCAACGAAAGGTCTTGTGGTTTGGTGGCTCCCATCCTTTTAGTAAAGTTCAAATCCTATGGAGTAGGTCAAATTGACAACTCCATACTAAAATACCATATTTCATTTTTTTTTATGAGTTTTAATATGAGTTTAGTTTGGTAGGATATTATATCGCATGGATGTATAACCAGTGGAATCCGGAATCATTAATATCTTGGCACTGTGTACCTATATATGTTTGTCCGTCGCAATTAGTTCATATAGTGTTAACTTAATTGTAAAACAACCCTAACATACTTATCTTAATTGTAAAATGAGCGTAATCAATAGTAATCAATTGGAATTTCAGAAAATGTCTGTATAAATGAATGGACCAAAGATCTTATCCTTTGTTCTCTTGAATGACTTACCTAACTTAAATGATTAAGATGTACACAGAAATTGCAAAGGTGAGTTTACAAAAACTTCCCCATATTTCTGTAAAATATAGGTAAAAGTTAAAAACTAAGTTTTATTAAAACCTCATCCAAACAGAACTATCGTCAACTCGAGAAGACAGGAGTTGAGACCCAGAAACGGAATTTCCATAGTGCAAGATTTTGATATCCTATTTGGGAAACGTCATATTCACATTCTTCACCGATAGGGTCTTGGCGTGCTGCTAGGTACGGTTTTTAAAAGAGGTGATTGTGGTGCAAGTTGCTTAGTATTAATAGCAGTTTTTGTCTCATAGCTTCTACGCATTAATTACAAAAAAGTGGGTATCTAGAGCAACATTACATGGATTTCTGGCATGTTATGAGGGACCATGGAGAATGTGGTTTGAAACCCTAACCGAACTAGCACGGCGTTGGTAGCATAGTGAAATTGATTGTTTGGTTCCTGCAGCACGAAAGAATAGTTTCACGTGGGGTGTAGTGTAGTGGCTGTAGCTCGTCATCATTTTACCACATTTTCAATTTCTGATTCAATATTGTGCGTGTGTGTGATAAATTGTGATGACAATATAAGGTTACCAGATCAAGCTAAATGACGAGAGATTGGCTATGAGCAGAGAGCTATTAAATGTTGTTGCGTGTTCTTCAGGTACTCTCATCATTGTGCAGCTACAACTAACAATAATGGAATTATATATCTAAGATTCAGAGTAAAAGAAAAATAACTAGGGTTTTGTTGCATACTTACTAAGGATTCTGATATATTTAGGACGTTGTCTCATGCAAGAATTGCTCTAAGTATTAAGGTTCTATAACAGAAATTATTCATGAGAACATTCAGTAATAAAGAAAACTGTTGAAGGGTATATATGGTAACCCAACAACAGTGTTGGAAGGGGTGAAAGTTGAAAAATTATTATAGTTTTTTCTTATTAGCACACTTATTTGTAGTTTATGTTTAATTCAATATAAAACTTATCAATAATTATGTGTATAGAGTTTACTGTGCGAGAAATCAAGAAAGGTTAAAAAAGACATCACACTACAAAAATACCCGAAAATAGCTTCCACTTATTCGAGTCCGTCAAGTAAAAGGACTCGAATAGCATCACATTAGTGGTCCTTGCATAGAAGTAAAATTCAAAATAAAAATATAAAATTTTTAGAGTGGGTTGAACCCACTTTAAAATATTATTTAAAATTTAAAAATAATAGAAAAGGTGATAAGTTCCTAACCCCTATCATCGATAGAGACTAATGACACATGCTTAGGGAGAATCAACATGTTTAGAAGGAGAGTTTTTTTCACCTTCTTTTGATTTAGTTTTATGTTGACTTTCCTAACGTTGACTTTTGTTGACTTGACTTTGGTTTACTTGTTGACCTTAGTTGACTTGTTGATCTTAGTTTACTTGACATAAGTTTACATGTTGACTCTTTGGTATTTTGTTTTGTAGGAATAAGCTAGACTAACTTGGAGTAAGGGAGAGACGTGCACTTGGGAACACACATGTTAGGAGTCTCTTTTGGAGAGCTTGGAGAGCAAGTTTGACCTTTTCTTCTAGAAGGTCAAAGGTGTCACATATGCAGGCTTGGAGACCAAGCTAGGGTTGTCTCTCCTTTTCAAGACACCTCCTTTAGACCTAGTTCCTAGAAACTTAGTTTTGTGTTATTCTTAGCATTGTATTTTTGAAAGGAGGCTCTTTTCCATACTTATAAAAGGGCCTCCTCTCCTAGGTTATTGTAAGGGTTGAATATTTTGAAGTTATACACTGTATATTTGACCATTTGTGAGAGTGATCTTGATATCGCTGTTGTTAGGCGATCAAATTACCACTACTTAACTTTAGCAACTTCAATATTGCCAAGTTAGTAGTGAACAAACTAGTTAGGGTTAACATAACCTTGAGTCGTCTCACAACGAATACAAAATTGATCTCAAATATTTAATTCTTATAAAAAGTGCAATTAAAACTAGAAACTATAAAAATATGGGGTTTTGATACGCAAAGAATAAGTGACACGCAAATAAAAGATCGTAAACATAATAATAGTAAATAGGTCAATTCCACTGCTTTTTCAAAATAAGATTCTTCATCGGTTATCTAGAGATGATTATTAAATTAATTATTGTTGTTGATTTACAAATCAATAAATGTAAAGTCTCAATTCACTCACTTTTAATCAAAGTACAGTCTCAATTAAAAATGAGAATTTTTAGATTATCCATAGTAAATTCAACCAAAGTACAGTCTCAATTAAATTTTACTATCCCTAATCATGTCTATTCCTTTGTTTCCTCACCAAATAGAAAACTTAATTAATCAAAGTAAAGTCTTGACTAATTTTAGTTAAAGTAATTACCTCTAATCAAAGTACAATCTCAATTATTGGCAAAAACTTATTAATCAAATGAAAGTTTCTAAATAAAATCAAAGTAAAGTCTTAATTGAATTTAAAAACCTTTTCACTCATATGATTAGCATGCGTGTAGAATTAAAATCATTATTTTCTATTCAATTAAGAAACAAAGGACATAGATAAACAAAAACCACAACAATAATCAAAAGAACAAATAAATTAATTCATCTAACCTCATAATCCAGTTAAGAAATTACAGTGGAATCAACACTAAACGCTTAGCCCTCCATGGCTTTGATGGAATACATGATAATAATATGATGAAGGAAAGAAAATAAAGGGAAGAAGGAGAGATGTGGTGGATGACGGTATTTTCCAAAACTAGAGAGTTGCTAAGTGTGTAAAATTGTGTCTCTTCTGCTCCCTTAAGTCTCGTTATATAGGCTTCAACTGGACTTTGGGCTTTATCTGTTGGTTGCTAAAATATTTTATTTTTATTTAATTAATTAGCAACTTAATTTCTGTCCAATTTCCAATTCTGCTCCTCTTATTTAATCATTTTTACAAAATTGACCAGAGTTTGACCAGTTGACCAACTTTGACCCGTTGACTGCCTATCAGATGCTGACATGTGGCGGTGTATTTTCTCTCTCCAAAATTAGGGTTTGCTCTTACACTGTTCACCCTCGCTAAGTTGCGCGGTTGACGATTGATGGTGGCTGCTCCGGCGTGGCTGCTCCGACGCGGTGGTGATGGTTTCCTGCTATTGCGTTTGCAGTGCTGCACTCACGGGTTGCTGTCAAGGTGTGTGTTGCTGCTGGAACGGGTTCTCACACTCATGTTCGCGCTGTTCCGACGTGGTGACTGGTTGCGTGCAGGTGGATCATGCTGGCTGTGAATCTGGATCGTCTTCAAGCACGAGAGATGGAGGTTGCAAGCGTTGCTACGCAGTTGGCTGAGATGGTTGACGCAGATCTTACTGATGCGGATGAACATGTGCGCGAAAATGGTGGTGTTGCCAGCGGTGGTTCCTGTTCGAAGATGGTGGTGAAGCTGCGGTTGTCGTGGCTGCCGTGGCTTGAATGGTGCGCTGCTGGTACGAGTCTCGCAGGTGCAGGCACAGTGGAACGCAATGGAGGTGCTGGAACGTGAATGGTGGCCGACGGGAAGGAGATGAATGCTGCTGCAGCTCCAGGCGAGGTTGAGCGTGAACTACACGAGGATGATGGTGGAGTTGCGGTGGCTAGTGCAGGTTCCATGGCTGCCGGCGAGATTGGCGGCGGCGGCTAGGGTGGCGGCTGCCATGGTGATGGAAGGAGATGATGAAAATTAGGGTTAGGGTTTCATTTTGAGAGATGGTGACGTGGCAATATCTGATTGGTCAATTTGGTGAGTGGAGGATTATGACACGTGTCAGCTTATGGTTGGCCTAATTTGAAAGGTGGGGATTGCCACATGGCATAATCTGGTTGAGTGGAGTTTAAGTGGTAAGAGAGGTGCAACTCAGTAAAAACTGAGGGTGCATAACAGGTTTTTGGTGGTCCACTTTAGAAGGAGTGTGTAAATAAAAACATTGGGTGCATTTAGCTCCTGACTATTTCTTTTCCGAATTTGCTGATTTAGGACCTATTTTGTAACTTTGAATATTTCAAATCCACACTTTTAATGACCCAAATTAAACTCAGCTGCATTAACAAACGTTAGCATATCCAATAATATTTTATGCAACTAAAATAAATTTTACGTCATTTTTACCTTACGTACTCAATAAATCCAATAATCACAAATCCTAATTAAATCAATCTTTAAGCACAGAAAATTTAATTAAATCCCCAAATTTAAACATTAAATGAGGGCAAAAATTTGAACTCATCAACTCTCTTAGGAGTGTCATCTTCTCTTTGTCTTATCTTGAGAATTGCTTTTAAGTGGTGGCACACACCACTATTATTGAGTATGGTAAGCCTTGTGCCCCTTCAAGTGGCATGTCATCACCATTGAGCCCCCTCCCCTTTTCTTGTCTTCCATCTCTTATAATTTTCTTTTCTTTAAGTTCATTTCAATTCACGTATGTTTATGTATTTGTGTTCTTATTTTATTTTCTTGTTAAGTGAATCTTTTTTTTTCTTGAGCTCTTAAAAGTGAACATTCGTATCTAGATAACCTTGATTATCTTAATGTCCATTTTAGATATTCTTATAGCTTTCTTAATCACCATAACACCATATATTGATAATGCTAAAATAAGTTATATAAAAAAGAGAAATGTTGACTGACATGCAGAGGTGAAAATTAGTATAAAATTTTATATTAAAATATATAACGTACACTCATTTATACTATAAACTAGTATTTTGACCCATGCAAGACACGACATTATTTTCAAATTCACTTAATTTTGTTTTGTTCAAGTTATTAAACATTAACTTTAACATAACTATATCGTAATTTCAAATGGTGTAAATATTTAATTATTTATTTTTTATTTTACATAATATTTAAAATTTTATCATTATTATATTAGTAATATGATGTTATTGTATTATTGTTAAATAATATTATTAATTATAATATATTATTATATTTGTTAAGAACAGACAAAATCTTTCTAAACTCTTATGTTGCTAGAATTTATTCTCATCTTAAATTCAAATTCTTTGAAGGTTGAGAATAAGTGAACGTTCTTTAGAGGTATTAAAAGAGTCCATAAAAAAGACTTCATTTTACAATTTTTATTTTATGAATTTCAAATGCAAATTTTGTTACCACATTTTTACTATTTTATAATTTCAAATTCAAGTTTGGTTACCATATAACTTTTATCTTCAAAAACTTAAACAATTTATCATATTCACTTCAATTGAAAATTGAATTAGCCTCCCTTTGAAAATTTTACCCCATTTAGTCACCCAACCTTAGAAATTCTTGGATTTAGTCATTTTTAACCAAATTTTGTTATGTTTATTTGACGTTTCAAATGATTTTTCTGATAACATTTGAGTTGTTTACACCACTTGATACATCTTCCGCTTCAATGTTAGCTGAATAATAAACTTAACAAAATTTGGTTAAAATGACTGAATATACAAACTAATTCCAAAATTCACCTAAATGACCATATTGCATTACTTGAAGTGTTTCTTTTGTTTATTGTATTCGGTGATTGATTTTGATCCACAACTGGAACAATTAATTTCCATTAAGCATACTAAATACCATATAACAATACTATATGTCAAATGAAAAAAAAAAGACAGCTACTTTTAATGTTAATGTCGCATGTTCATTGCATAATAGGGTAATGATAGCTACAAATATGCAATAATAGCAGTATAACCAAGAGCTTCAATTTACAACTACATCAACTCAATGGCTAGAGTTTATTTTTAGTTAATGTCCATTTTTACCTCTTTTTGTGTGTTTATTGTCATGAAAAATAAACTCTTTCCTAGCTTTCATCTTGTTATACCCTTAAGTTTAGTGTGTTTTGTATTGTTTTGTGTTTTAGTTGTTTTATGCTTGTTTTGCCTCTAATATCTCTTTTAAGTGTGTTAAATAAGTTAATAGGAAGGATTTGTGGTGGAAGAAAACAAACAAGAACTCAAGGGAGCATGATTGGACAAGAAAAGATTGATTTTGAAGCAAATACCCAAGTCGAGCGCCACTGGAATCATGCCCAGTGCTTCAAATACATAATGTTGTCAAACTGCCTAAGGCTGAGCGATGGCAAACTGGGGCTGAGCGCCATTCAGTTCGCAAAATCTGGTGTTGAGCGCTACCGAGACAAGGATGAGCGGTGGCTTGCTAACATATCAAAAAATGGGTTTTTAATCTTGTTTCTCATGAGGGTTTGGACCATTCCTCATTTTGCACAATAGAGAAACACTTTTCAGTACTTGGAGAGCCTCTTAGAGGTTCTGGGAGTGTTGGGAAGCTCTCCCACTTCTCCTTGGGTCTTCTCCTCCATTCTTAGTGGTTTTTCCCCCTTTTGGGGTTGGAGAGGAAGATGGGTTACAAATTGGAGGTGTTGATGCGAAGGGGAGGCACAATTGGAGCATGGAGAAGCTACTAAAAACCTTGGGAGAGGGCTTGCATCTTCTCTTGGGTTTCCATTTCTTCCTTATCTCTTCAATTTGTAAAACCTAGGTTCTCCACCATGGAGAGCTAAACCTATTTGTTGAGATTAGATGTAATAAACTGAATTCTTATGTATTGTGTGATGTTAATCCATATGCTTTTCCATTTCTATGTTAGTATTTGATTTCCATGCTTAATGTTTGCTTTGGTTTGGCCACCCATGCATGATTTGTGGTTCTTGAGGTGTTGGAAAATGTCTTTTGAACCTAGAACTGAAATTGAATGCCTAATGGAGCTTGTATCTAGGGATAAAACATAATTCATTAGTAATCTTAGGACTCTTGAACTTAATGCATGATTTCACTTGTTGAGGATTTAAGAAATTAGAACATGATGAGTTATCATAGACTCAAAGTCGCTAGGAATAGGATTTGAGTATTCTTGTGAGTTGATTTTGACTTGAAATTGGAATTGAGATGTTTGTGAATGCATGAGAATAAAGTGAATGCAATCTAGTCTTGACAATAGTATATAATCTATGTTAAATTTATGTTGCACACCAACTATTTGATAAAATATCGAAAAGAGTTTCTTTGTGTTTTGTGAGCTTTGTTGTCTATTTGAGTTGTGAATTGTGAGAGTTGTCATGTGTTGCACAAGTCCCTGTAGAGAGATTGATATTTATTACTTGCTACGTGCGACCGGTGCACTTGTCATTTTTCACCTAACACTTGTGTTGTGGGGTTTAATGCTTGGCTATTTGTGGATTGTTTTTGAAATGTGGAATGGGTATATTGTTATTGATTATTGTTTTTTTTTTGCAGTTCATAGGATTTGTACAAGTGATGGTTGGGAAGAGTGAACATAATGAAAATGTGATTTCAATGTGTTGTTGATTCTTTGTACCCAATATGCAAAAAAAAAAAATATTTACATTGGGGTCTTTATGAACAAAAAAATTGTCCATCATAGTTAGATTTCACAATAAAAAAATATGGCACCACTAGTGACTGACATGTGGGGTTTTTGTACAATAAATGGACAATATTGTAATGAACAGAAAACATGTTATTTCTACCCAATATGTGTAAGTTTTGAAATGGTTAAAATGCCAAGAAAAAGGGTTGAATTGGCTAGTTAAAAAATAGGATGACTTTTAAAAGCTTAAAATTGTCTTGAATTGAATCAACCCAACCAATAAGTAAGGATGTAAACTCTTATGGACTGGACACTTTTAACTGTCGATTGATTTTACTAAACAAATGTTGTATTGATATAATTAATCGATTGAATCAGAAAAACAGTCGACTAAAATACTAGGAAAAATACAGAAATGCAGATTCGTGATTTAAAGCAAGATAGTGCAATATATCAGTCAAGATAGGTTCCAATGAGTTATATAAACATTATCAATGTTACAAATAACACCAAATCACTCAAGAATGGTTTAGATCACAATTCTTTAAACTTTAAATGATAATGCAAGAGAGAAGAGTTAGAGAAAAGAGTAATGCACAAGATTTTTATACTGGTTCACTTAAACCTGAGCTATATCCAGTCTGTCAAGGCAACCCAAGCCTGACTTTGCACTATTTCAAAAGATTTACAAAGTTTACACTCTTACACTTTCAAAATTTTGAAAACACACACAAAAGACTCTTGAATCACACAAGAATCACAATAGCATAACAAGACACCTCTTGTAGACCTGGAAAACCACGAGGCACAAACACAAAGCTTGAGAAAGATCAAACCTCCGCATAACCCTGGCTACCACAACCCCTTCTCCAAACTTCAAACACCAAGTAAAATGCTCCAAGAATTGATCCAAGATCAATCTTCATCTGCTGCAATCTGTATGCTCACGAAAGAGAGAGAGAGAATTCTTACATCTCTTTCAAAAAATGGTCTTCTTACATCTCTTTCAAAAAATACAACTCTTATAGTCAAACTGTTACAAAATTCAACAAGTTGATTTCACTTAACTTAAGTGAAATCAATTGATTAAAAAATAAATCAACTGATTGAATATGTCACAGTTTAAGACTATTGTAGCTAACCTTTTAATTTGTTAAAAATCCATTCAACAGATTAAAAGACACATTTTAACTTGTTGAAAAATATTTCAACAAATTAAAAGATACAATAAAGACCCTATACAAAATGCTAAATGGTCTACAAAGTGAATTACAATCTTCAAGCTTGTTTTCCTAATGATTGATCCATATGAAGGGCATGCATATAAGGCTTGATCAACTCGAGCAAAATTAAATCTCCATAACTTCATCAATGTAGGCATAATTTCAAAGCAATGACTTCAAGTTACTTCAACAAAACTTCATCAAATCTTCATGGAACACACCATACAAGCTTCGCATGTAAAAAATATAGGCCATCAAAAATCACATTGGACTTTCCATGACAAAAAAAAAACTCAATCAGAGTGAGTCTTAAAGGAAAAGAAAATACGGCAGCAACACTAACCCATATATAGGGACCCATGTATAAATAAGTGGGGAGTTGAGGTGGATGTTTTGACAAATTGTAGATAATTTTTTAATCTTTAGACAATATTATAATGAACAAACATGTCTGTTGAGGCCAAAGTTTGAACCTCAACACGAAATAACTCTAATTCAGCCAAACATGTTTGTCGTTACATTTATCTGTTCCAACATGATGACTGGATTTTTTTATGAGATTTGGATGTTAAATTATTTATTTATATTGGTTTTTGTAGATATGATTGTGACATAATTGCTCTTAAGATGATGGAGTTATAGGATGGTGTCAAAATGTTTGATGGGAATAACATGCTTGACTTCACCAATGTAAGTTGTTGAATTCACTAAGGTGTTGGTATATGTTGTTTAGTTATAGGTTTTATTTTTGTCTACACCTATATGTTGTGGGTTGACTGAAGAATAAGTTTTTGTGCAGGAACAACTTCACCATATTCGGAAGCAATACATATGTCAAAAGATACTACATAAAGATAACACCAAAATGCAACAAGTTATACGAGAATATGATTTATTAATTAGGAGTTAGAAGTTATTCATGTACATTTATTGCATTCTGCACATAGTAATTTAGAAGGATGACAATAAAAGACTTTTAGGGTATAGAACATGCAATTAGAAGTTCAAGTGAATTGTATTTATTCGTAAATGAAAGATGTATAAGATGAAACAATGTTATTAAGAATATTTTATCCTGACTCCAATAGACAACTTTTTTGTTATGGGAATTCCAATGTCATTTATTATGGCTCATATGGGTAGATAGAATATGATGTCTGTTGATTACAAAATGTCTACAATTTGTTCAAAAATTCTAGCGCAACTCCTTGTTTATTTTCATATGGATCCCCACATGTGGGTTACTATTGCTACAATATTTTTTTTTTCGTTAAGACTAACTACAATAGAATATTTTTTTTGTCATGGGAAGTCCAATGTAACTGTGTATGGCCAATATTGGGTAGATAGAACATGGTGTTTAGTGACTACAAAACTGTATACAATTTGTTCAAAAAACCCAACATAACTCCCCAGTTATTTCCATATGGGTCCCCAGATGTGGGTTACTACTACTACCATATTTTTTCCTTTAAGACTTACTCGAATAGACTTATTTTTTGGTCATGGGAAGTCCAATGTCAATTTTTATGGCCAGTATTAGGTAGATTGAACATGTTAACTTTTGATTACAAAACTATGTAGAACTGGTGCAAAATACCCAATGCTAGTCCCCACTTCTTTATACATGGGTCCCCAAATGTGGATTAGTTTTGGTGCCATATTTTTCTTTTCCATAAGGTTGACTCCAATGGACTTCTTTTTTGGTCATGGGAAGTCCAATGTAAATGTTGATGACCCATATTGGGTATATAAAATATAGTGTTTGGTGATTATAAAACTGTCTACAAGTTGTTCAAAACACCCACCTCAACTCCCTACTTATTTACACATGGGTCCCTAGATGTGGGTTAGTGTTGCTGTCATATTTTCTATTTCGTTAAAACTAACTCTAATTGACTATTTTTATGGTAATGGGGAGTCCAATGTCAATTTTGATGGCCTATATTGGGTAGATAGAACATGATGTTTGTTCACTATAATATTGTCCATTTATTGTACAAAAATCTCAAGGAAACTCTCCAAATATTTTCACATGGTTCCCTATATGTCAGTCACTAGTGGTGCCATATTTTTTTCTCATGAAATCTGACTACGATGGAATTTTTTTTTGTTCATAAGGACTCCAACGTAAATATATTTAGTCCATATTGAGTATAGAGAATCAACAACACATTGAAATCACTTTTTCGTTATGTTCACTCTTCCTAATCATCACTTGTACAAATCCTATGAATTGTTAAAAAAAAAACAAGAATCTATAACAATGTACCCATTCCACATTTCAAAAATAATCTATAAACAACTAAGTATTAACCCCACAAGACAAGCATAAACGCCAAACCACCCGTGAATGCCCTAATAATTTCTCAACCATGAAAAAGGAAAAAAATGAATAAACTAAGCTTCAGTCGTTGAACGAGCACATAGCCACACCGAACAACCATCGAATGTCGTCGACAATGCACAATGCGAACGAACATAACATGAATCATGGGCGATTGCAACAACAAAATGAAGAAAATAGCAAATTGAGGCTTCTAAAACAGCGAACTCAAGCTTCATCACTTCTTTCGCTGAAGGTGCTCGTTCTCTCTAATAAAGGAAACCAAGTGGGAGGAAATGGTTTAGCATTGAAGGAAGGTTCTCGTTCTCTCTACTAAAGAAAACAAATTTTCCCTCTTTCAACATCTTTCCCCACACATGTAGTTGCTGAGAAAATTAAAAAAATCACATTTTGAAATTAAAAAAAATGAGTGACACGACGACAATGTCAAAAATGAGTAAAAATTGTGTCAAAATATCAATATCTTTAATAATATATGAAAAATACATACTGTCAATATCAACAAAAATACCTACATTTAAAATAGAATTGAACTAAATTAAAAATCATACTCTTTTTAACTGAAAACTTATTATTCCTATTTTTCATTTTATCATAATGAATCATCTTTCATCTTTGTCGAGCATTCTTTGAATGATTGTCATCCATAACTAAATGAAGTTCCTTATGTTGAAGTTTAATCACATTCAATCTTAAAATGCTTAAACTATTTTAGAGTTAATAATATTTGTTTGAGAGATATTTAGTTCAGACTTCGCAATCGAAGAACAATAATTTCAAAGTTGTGAGAATATTTTTCCTTTTATTTTGGTACAATAGTTACAATCTTTTTCTTTTTTAAAATAGAAGTGAATTTTATATGCAAGTGACCACTATTTCCAATACATTTTAATATTAGCACATATCTCATTAATGACCTTCAGACGTTGACTATTTCTTTTGAATAAATAAATAAAAATGAGTGTCATGCTTGCATTCTTCCGTGCCTGTATTCTGTCATCAATTTCCTACACATATTTGAAGTCTAATTATTGGTATGAATTATAGCTTGAACAATACACATGCAAAACACAATGATCTGTTGGAGTGCTTTATCATAATTGTTTGTATCATAAAAAGCGTTATAATTATGATTGCTAATTAATTTTAAGTGTTCTTGTTATTCATTATTAATGATTTTTGGGAAATAAACTTTAGTACATGCTGTAACATACATGGGTTATTTACCTGTCAATAAACTATTAACCATTAGCTATTAACTATTAAAAACATTTTAACTTTTTTATTATTATTATTATTAAAACATTTGAATTTGGATTCAAATTTTAAAATTTTTAATAGATAAAGAAACAATTAAAGGCATTAACTAAATAGATTATCAATTGTAAATAAAGGAATAATCAAATGAATTAGTACTTAGTAATTAACTAATAGTAAATATACTAATAGTTTATTTAACAAATAAACAACAAAATATTAGTATTGATTAATATAATTTATAAAAGAATATTTGAATTTGTATTTAAAACATTTGAAATAAATAAATAAAAGAATAATTAAAGTTATTAGAAAACTCAACCTCTGAAAAGAAAAAAAAATATTTTTACATATAAAAATATATCATTCAAAAAATAGATCGCTTTTCTATAGCATGAATTTAATATACACATTCTAAAATTTTGTTAACTATTAATTTGTCACCAATTAATAATTAGTTTGTTAGTCATATTTCAAAATAAATCTAAATTGTTTTAAAATACATAAATACATAAATTGTTATACAACATTAAACACCACATCAGGTGCTCAAATGTTATATCATTCACTTTCCCCTTTTAATATTTTTGGGCAACTCATCAAAAGCTTGTAAAGTATTACAACATAATCTTTTAAGGCAAATTGGTGTGGAGCCAGTCCTCAAGTAAATATCGGTTACGAAGTTAGCACTCAGGGAAAGATATTTGATTGATTAGAGAACTTAGTAAATCCTAAAAAAAAAGTAAACCAAATTAATACATAAAAAATATAGGTTAGTTGTACAAAAAATATAGGTTATAATTCTTTAGGCATACCTCTACAACATCACATTGCATACTTTTGCTTTTGTGCTTAGTGGTACACAACTGATCAAGCTCTTCACTATATACCAAAGCAAATCCTCCAAAATTACTATTAGTCATTCATATTGATCTAGAATTTAGTTTGTGGTGTACAAGGAAAACAATTCAAAACGGTTATCAATCCCTTCAATCGACCATCAATGAACTTTTGTATGATGGTTTCATGACTTCAAATTTTCCTACCTTAAAAGATTGGTCAAATAGGAAGGACAACACATGCTTGCACTCGAAAAGTTTTATGAAGTATAACTTCAAATTCTTTTGAAATATTAACAGTCACAATGCTTTACTCAACACATGTTAACATAACAACATAATTAAATAAGTAATCACTAAATAACTACATATTACATAAAATTTTTAAAACTAAACCTTCTATTGTTACTCCGAAATTTCTGCACACGACTTCTCAATTAGTGTGCTAGTATCCATGTGAAAAAAACTTCTTTTTTGTTTGCTAGTATCATGTGGAAAACCACAAAAGTGGTCAAATCTATTTCATCAATTAAACAAAGGTTGATCTTATACCTGAAATAAATAAAAAAACATGACAAAAAGAAATATATATTAAGTTAGAATATAAGAAAGACCAAGAAGAAGAACAATGTTGGAAATAATTATAGAGAAGTACCTTGGAGTGACCTTCATCACATACTTGTTACACTTCTAAAAAAAACAAATTTGAGTCTAGGTATATTGCATTAAGTCATGGAGCAAAAACATTAGAGGTTATAAAAATTTCAAACATATAATTTGGTTGTTTGGATCATAATACCTCTTTACTTCTACCAAATCCTTTGAAATTGAACTTGTGTTTATTCAGATCCGCAACAAACCACAACTACACAACCTTAGCAATAACATTCCGATTCTCCTTTTTATGAGTGAGAGATTGAACTTTTTTTTTGCAAGATAGACATATTAAGATCAAAGATTTCCAACATCATTTAATACTATATATAAGTGGAGAACTAACAATCAACAAGTTTTTAATATAATAATATATATGCAAAACTATCACTCAATTTTTTCTACAAACAGAAAGAACAATAACATGTCATCCATTCCGAATTTTGCACCACAAAAATTTAAATCAATATTCAAAATACAAAACCTCATCACTTAAACTTACTATCATCATTCACTCACAAATTCATTTTCCTTCTCACTCTCTCTGTCTCACCCTCCATCAATAACAAACACAACATGTTTTTCTATAAGTATGAATTTTTTTTCACTCTAGCGCCCTCTTTTTCACTCCAACAACTCTTCTTTGGCAACATTTATTCTCTACAGACTTTCCTTCTCCCGCTCTTCTTTTTCTACAAGAGGGGTGTATTTTTGTATTACCTTTTTTCCACTAATGAATGAAGGTTTTCTTTCAGGAGAATGAAATCGTGGACACATTTGAAGAGGTCTTCAAGCACACAAACAACAACAGTATGTATTTTCCATTCTTTTGGATTTGTTGACAAAGTTTGATTTTTAAAGAACTTTCTTCTTGTTGACCCGTGTTTAAGACGTATTCAATCATCACAATGGTATGTATTTTTTCATTTTTTTTTGTTTTCTTGACAAAGTTACCATTTTTAAAGAACTCACTTATTTCTCATTGAACATATTCATTTTCCTAATTTTTAATTTTTATTTTAACAATCGTGTTATTTACATGAATGAAAGTTTCGACAAGATAGAAGTTTGGACAAGATGAAAAATTTAAGACCTGTTGAAGGCCACATGCAAGTTTCTCAAAGCACAAAACAAATAACATAAATTCATCTTCAATATTTAAGACCTCTTCAAGAATGACAATGGTATGTCATTTTAATTTTTTATGGTTTTCTTGAAAAAGTTTTGATATTTAAAGAACTTTCTTCTTTATGACCGAATAGAAACTTGTTCTTCCTTTTTTATTTTGAACTTTTGTCCTCTACAAGTTTTTCTTCTGCACAAGATATGTATTTTTCTATGGTTTTCTTTCTCTGATGGAAGTTTCAATTTTACCGAATGAATACCTTTTTTTTTGCAACTTTTATCTGGGAAGTTTATTTTGATCTTAACTTTCTTCTAGATCAACGAACTTTTGGACAAGACCAAAAAGATTAAATATTTAAGAGCTCTTGAAGGCCACAAGCAAGTCTCTCAAGTACAAAACTTTCGATTCAAGAATCACCATGGTACGTATTTTTCAATTTTTTTGTTTTTGTGTTCAAAGTTTCGATTTTTACTAAACTATCAGTTGTTTCCTTCTTACTCACCGAACATATTCATGTTCTATTTTTTTTTACGTTTGCTTTTATTTTTTGGTTTTGTTTAAATGAATGAACTGGTGGACAAGATAAAAGATTTAAGAGCTCTTGAAGGCCACATACAAATCTTTTCTATTCAAGAATCACAATGATATGTTTTTTTTTCATTTCTTTTTTTTTTCTTATCAGAATTTCTATTTTTACCCAACTCTCGATTGTTTTCTTCTTTCTGAACGAACAAATTCATGTTTTTTTGTTAAACTTGGTTTTGTTTAGATGAATGAAATGGTGGACATATAAGAGATTTTAAAGCTCTTAAAGGTCAGAGGCAAGTCTCCCAAGAATAAAACCTTTTATTCAAGAATCACCATGTATTTTCCTTTTTCTTTTGTGATTAAAGTTTTGATTTTTACTCAACTATCATGTGCTTTCTTCTTTCTCACCAACCAAGATTCATGTTTTTTTTTTTGGAACTTTGGTTTTGTTTAGATGAATGAAATAGTGGACAAAATTAAAGATTTAAGAGCTCTTGAAGGCCACAAATAAGTCTCACAAGCACAAAACTTGCAACATGACTTCGTCTTTTCTATTCAAGAATAACATTTGATGTGATCCCAAAAAGGCTTATAGCTTGGGCCAACGCCTAGGCCCAAATCATGCTCAAGGCCCAATCCATGACCCACATGCATCTCAAGTCCAAAGCCCACCAAGAGGCCCAATAACAAGAAGATGCATGATTGGAGTATTAGAACAAATTTTAATTTTGGGCCAATTCTTAGGCCATGTTTTATTGAACTTGTTGATTAGCTTGCAAATTGTGCTAATTCGAGCCTAATTATTCTTTGGCCTAGAATTTCTGTCCAAAGACTCCTTCCACATGGTGCCAAGTATGATAATGCATGAGACATGTGAAGGAGGACACTTGGCGCAAGATCCTAGCTCCTTTACATCCAATGGTTCCATGAGCAACTTGGAGAGCAAGCCATGCATTTGCATTTCATTTCCTTTCTCATTTTTATTGCATTAAGGAAGCCTCCTATACTATAAATGAGAGCTTCATATGCTTGTATTTGGTTACTTTGGATTGGTAATAAACTAAGTGTTGAGAGTACTCCACCTATTGCCTCTAGAGTCACTTTGCTAGACTAGTTTCTACCAAGAACTCCTCTAACCTCCTTCCCTAAAATAGATTTCTCTTCTAGGTTTCCTCTCCATTTCACCTCCCTTGCATCAAGAGCCTCCAAACTTGAACCCACTCCTTCATTCCAGCTCCATTTTCACTGCAACCATGGCCTTTCTTCCTTCCAATTTCGTGCTCTAAGCTACATCAACATTGGTATGTATTTTTCCTTTTTTTTGTTTTCTTATCAAAGTTTCAATTTTTACCCAACTCTCAATTGTTTTCTTCTCTCTAACCGAACAAATTCATGTTCTTTTTTTTAACTTTTTTTTAGATGAATGAAATGGTGGACAAAATGAAAGATTTAAGAGCTCTTGAAGACCACAAGCAAGTCTCATAAGCAAAAAGCTTTCAACATGATTTTGTCTCTTCTATTTAAGAATCACACTAGTATGTATTTTTTCATTTTTTTTTTTGTTTTTTGATCAAAGTTTCAAATTTTACCCAACTCTCAATTTTTTTCTTCTTTCTAACTAAACATATTCATGTTCTTCTTTTTCTAAATTTGTTTGTTTAGATGAATGAAATGATGGACAAATCAAAGATTTAAGAGCTCTTAAAGGTCAAAGGAAAGTCTTTCATGCACAAAACTTGCAACTATGATTTTATTTTTTTCTATTCAACAATCACAATGGTATGTATTTTTCCATTTTTTTGTTTTTCTGTGAAAGTTTTGAATTTTTTCTCAAATCTCAGTTATTTCCTTCTTTTTGATCGAACATTTTTTTTTGTCATTCTTCAATGATCGTTCTTCTTTGATGTTGTGAAACAAAGCTCATTTTTTTACATTATCTTTTTATTTTCATACCAAGTTGTGGTTTTAAAAGTCTTCATCCTTACTCACCATACTTTAAGTTTGGTATTACTCATATTGTTTGAGTGCACTTCTTTTTTTCTCTATCAAAACACTTTAACAATTATTTTATATCTTCTGTATCTCCTCACTACCATTTCTTGTAATTTTTCTTTTCATTTATTTGATTGTTGTTATTGTTTATGTCTTCTTCTTCTTCTTCTTTTTCTTTGTTATGTTCTTTTTTCTTTTTGAATTTTTGGTGAACCTAACGTTGTTCATGCTCTTCGTGAGTGTTGTTATTGTCATTGAAGGTAATTAATCCTAATTAATTGTACCTTTTGTATATTTAATCAGTTTTGTATCGAACCTATGCCACCAAGGCCGTTTCAAGCTTACAACATGTGACCTTTGACGTGACTTATCCCACCAAAGGCTGAGGGACTGATGTACTATACCTAGGCGATCCTGGCTAACTACCTGGTCTAAATCACCTACAACTACCTCTTATAAAAAGATAGATGGATGGTTAACTGAGCAAGCCAACATACATAATGGTTGAAGTCGCCTACTCCATAGAATAGTGCATAAGGAAGAGCCGTTAACTCCAGACTTAGGAAATTACAGCGAGACCTCCAGTGTCAACTCATTAACATAGGACTTGGGCTTGGGCTGGGACTAGGCCCATTTAGAACCTGAACATTAGCCCAAAATAATAACGAGGGCCCAATCCATAAAAAGGGGAAAACATAATTAATGACTTTATAAATGCACGTGGACCCCAACAATTAAAGGTACGCTTTCATTAATTCCCTAATATGAGATTTGACTTTTGAGAGCCTTCGTTAACTTGATCATCAGAGTTCTTTCCGCATGTAACCCTTTAAGGGTCCAAAATCGCCAATATTAGGAGAAGACGCATCCAAGCTAAGTAGTAACCGGTTTGAGAAGTTAGTGATTGGGGTAAGATATGATTTATGTTCCCCGATATTCTTTTATTGGCCCTGCAGGAACAAGTTTAAATGTAATTTTTTTAATTTTTAATTTTTCATTTCTTTAATAATATTGGATTTATTTTACATATATAATTATATAATTGCTAAAGCGTCTTTTCCACCAAACCTCTTGCAAACATATATCAGTGGACAATGCAGCAAGTCTACTAGGTGCAAAGTCCAAAGACAGTTTTGTTACATTTCATTTAGAAGAAGATGTACGTATTTGAATATAATACTTTTTTGGTCAAATAAGTACTTTGGTATTTCTTCTTTATGCATTACTATAGATACTTTAAAATTATAATTTAATTTTGAAATTCAAGAATAAAGTATGTTTTTTTTATGACATGCTATGGATGATTGTTGAAAAAAAATTATGTCTTAGGTAGCTTTTGCATCTTCCAAAACATACTCAAGTGTGAATAGAGAACCACATATCTCTTCCATCAAACCTTTTGGCTACAACAATTAGTCATTTCCAATACATTCAATGCCCTCGCACAATCTTCTCACTGAGTTTTTATTATTTAGGATTATTATTTTATTATTTTGTGAGTAATAATTTACTATTTTAATTTTAATATAAGAAATATAATTATTAATATTTTGTAATTTCTTATTTCTTATTTTCATTATATGATTATTTAATATTTGATATTTTTTATTTAATATTTAATAATAATGTATAGTAAGATATTACAAGATTCAATTTAACTTAATTTAATTCAATTATATGTAAAAACTTTTTTTATGCAATAATGATGTATGCAAAGTAATGATGTATGGAATAAAAATATATATTGCAAATTTTATTCATTCTTTTAGAATCCGATGGAACATTTGAGATTATAAGTTATCACTATAATTAGCGTGAAGTAAATATTTTTTCATTATCGAAAGGACACACTTATTTTTTTCAATAATGTTTTTCCAGTTTTAAGGATACATGTTTTTCCATGTTCTCTTAAACTCATTATTTTAATTTAATAATAATATTATTAACAATAACTAATAATAATAATAACCATAATAATAATAGTAGTAACAATTAATAATAATAATAATAATAATAATAACAAACAATTTTAATGTTTACAAGTAAAACATACACTTATACTTGTCAATGTCATTGGGGATTGAAGATTTACGTTTATTATATAATCAGTTAATCTTTATTATATAATCACTTAAATATAAATATTGAACTTCAAATTTCTTTGATTTATATATTGAAATGCATTCTCTGTGAAGTGTAAAGTGATTAAGTCAAATTTAAATAAATAGAACACTAAAAAAATATAATTGATGTTTGTAAAATAAAAAATATTTTTGACCTTCTTCGTCTACACTTATATATCTATCAACAAAACTTGAATTGGTTTTGGCAAAATTCAAGTTTTTGATAGTTTGATAAACTAAAAGTTTTTTTTCTTGTAATTTTAACTTAGCTTCTTAAAGAAGGTTTGTACAACTTCCAACACTTCTTGAAATGATTACCAAGTTCCTCTTCTTTATCTATAGAGTTTGAATTCGGCATTTTATATTATTTTTTGACTTTAGATTTTAATCTTTTATTTAGGCATTCTTATTTTATTTTATTTTATTAAAATTATTAATTGAATTTGTATTTCAGTAATTCAAAAGTTCAACTTCAATTTGTATTGATATCTGAAAAATCCAACTACATGTCAATATTACTTTTCAAATACATTGTTGATTGATTTTCTCTTGCTTGATGGTTACATCGATCTAATAAACAAATTAGGATTTATTATATAATCTTTAGGTGAAGTTTAAATAAAAAAGATAGTTCATACAATGCAAATAATAATATTATTAACTTTTATAACCAAAATAATTAATATAATTTTTTTTCCTAACATTGCCATAAAAGTTGGTGAAGTTTAAATAAAAAAGATAGTTCATACAATGCAAATAATAATATTATTAACTTTTATAACCAAAATAATTAATATAATTTTTTTTCCTAACATTGCCATAAAAGTATTGTAATGAATTATTTGGTCAGATTTCATTTAAAATCACAAATAACTATGAATTTTTGTAAGATTCAATGTGTATCAATTATCCTTAACCAGAGGGCATTAGTTTGCAGCATCCTAAATTTATTCTTACCAAACATTAATTCACAACATTAATTGTTACCAGAAGCAATTCATTTTTTATGGTCTCAATGCACTAGAGCATATAAATGGTCAAATCCACAATAAACAAGCAAATTTTCGTACTCACAATGTATTGTCATTATTTATTATGAAGACCAATGGTTTTGTGGGACTTGTCACAACCTCAAAAAAAATCGCAACGAGACGACGAACGTTAAAAAAAACATCGTTTTAAATATAAATGTAATAAAGGGGAGTCACCACCATAGTTTTTGGGAAACTATGGAAAACCTAAAAAATGATATGCGAAATTAGAACAGGTCTGGGAGTCGGTTACGTGTGGGGAAGGTATTAGCAACCCATACGTCCGTCCTAAGACATTTCCCTTTTTTTATCATTATCATTATTATTTTTATTTTGAATTTTAATGTATAGGTACTCCTTATCAAGTGAATTTGAGACTCAACATGATAAAGATTTACCATCAAGCAAGTCTGAGACTAGACATGATGATTAAAATTTATTTAAGAAAAATATTTAATTCTCAAGCAAGTCTGAGACTAGACATGATAATCAAAGTTATTTAAGAAAAATATTTAATTATTAAGCAAGTCCGAGACTAGACATGGTAATCAAACTTTATTTAAAAAAAACATTTAATTATCAAGTAAGTCCGAAACTAGACATAATAATTAAATTTTATCATCAAGCTGGTGTGAAACTAGACATGATGATTAAATATGTTCTAAAATTTTAATTTTTAACGTTTTACTTTTGTAATTTTGATTTAAAAGGAGAAACAGATTTATACGTAAAAGTGTGAAATGACAAATGTAACATCCCATTTAATAAAAAAAAACTTACTTAACTAACACGTCACACAATATAATAATACGAGCAAAGATACGGAGTATAGACTCACTTCTTAAGGTATCCCAGAGTTTATAAAAGGAAATTTTGAGGCACACCACGATGCCAATACAAAACAGGGTACAAGGTCTAGTGTAACCAGAAACACAGTACTAATAATATAATACATGGGTCATAGCCCTAGCGAAAGACATGAAAAGCAGAGCCCAAGTCCAGTCAACTAAACAGCGGAAACTCCATCACCCTGATGACCACAGGAAGCACCACCATAAGGTCTCACTTAGAGGCTTATGGAATTACGTACTGACCACATACCAATCATACTCAATCAATCAAGTAATATTTATCATGAATATAAATCTCATGTCAGCCTTTATAATCAATCCTCATTCATATGCCATGTTGAAACTCCAACTCATCCTTCCCAATCCATGAATATAGAAGTGTATTTCATACCGACACCATGCCACTTTGATAACCAACCATCCCATTTAAAATCACATGCCAAGATTGTAACATCCCGTTCGGATATTACGAATTTAATAAAATAGATAAGTAACCATACATCAGCATCATTTATTTTAAATTAAAAAAATAGATAATAACGTCGCATTTAATAATACCTCATTTCCCAAAATGCGGGAAATTTAAGTCTTTATTTCATATATCGATAATGAAACTTCAGACAAGTGTTCGTCAATTATGAAATAAAAAGTCCAAGAACATAAATGTTTACAACTGATTCAAAATCATAAAATAAAATCCCCAAGCTATCCCCGCTCCGTAGCTAAGCCTCACCAGCTCCACCTGCATCATCACCTGCTCACGTGTACCGCGTACACGATCATCGCCAAACACAAGCAGATAGGGTGAGCTAACATTTAAAACATACAAGAATATATATCAATATACATATACATGTTTAACCAGTACAAATAATATAACAACAACACCAATTCTTTCTTTATACTGCATGGTCACCACCATATTGAGTATTCTTTATTTTCCCATAGAGTCTTACTCTATTTCCATCACATGGCCACCACCATGTACACCGATACACCTAAATGGAAGTCACATTACTTTCCCTCCACATGGCCACCGCCATGTATATTAAGTACATCAGGGAACCTCGTTCCATTTCTTTCACATGGCCACAATCATGTTAACAGGATTCTACATCTTCTAGTAAGTATCTCAAGGTGTCTTGCTGCCACACCTATCGGCCACAACCGATAGAGCACGTACAGAAATAATGCTACGGATCACACAACGCAACGCCAGGTGGAGTTCCCAAATACGAACATAGTCTGTAATGTCCCAGGACTACCAAACTCGTCAGCAACCACTGAGGAGGGAAATCCATTGGACCCATCCATACTAGCCACAACCAGCACACTCACACCGGCACACTCGCCAACTCGAGCCACAACTCAAAGTTCCTCGTGTCATCCGCTATCCCGAGTCACAACTCGAGGGAAGTAATTCTGGGTCACAATCCATAGAATGCCACGTGCTTAACCCCTATCCCGTGCCACAACTCAAGGATACGTTCCGGGCCACAACCCAAGGAACACCAACAAACCCACCAAGAAGATATTCTAAAAGCCATATAGAACACCTCTCACAAGTTTCATCTCGTTTTATAAACACAGCAGGTACATCTTCCTTAAACGTACCTCTTCACCCTTGCTTGCTTAAATTAGAGCCTTTGTTTAACCATTAAATCCCACCTCTTATAGCTAGGCCCTCAATCTGTGCAAGTCTCTAGAACCATTGCAGCCTACGTATTCTCGCTTAAGCGAGCTCATGCTCGCTTGGGGGAGACTCTCGTTCGCCTAGGATAAAAGTGCCTCGTCTAGGCGACGAGACCCTCAAAACCACAAACCTTCCCTCGCGATGGCCACGAGCAGATTGAGGATTCGCGTCCCTGCATATCTCGCCTAAGTGAGCCTGACTCGCCTGAGCGAGTATTGCAAGTTTTGACGCTGATTCACTCACACAACAACAACAAGTTCAAAAAAAATATACTCCAAATTCATACCATTGCAATCATCACAGTCCCATTAATCATGCGCGCGTAATTGAACACAAAAATAGACCCCCCAACAGCCCCAAACATGCATAACCACAGAATAGACAATGCATAACCCTATTATTTTCATGCTTTTTGGCCAAAGTTCAATAAAATAGTACCAAAACCCATAACCCCTAATTCCCTCAGGTATAGCACGAAATTCAGGACACAATTCCATCATTGATCATACCAACATCAATATAAACATCGGAATTCGGCTCAGCTCCCCTAACCTGGAATTTCCTCGCTTAAAACTTGATTTTTTGGAACTTTTCCCGGAACACCAATGCCCTCTCTTCGCTTCTCTCCCAAATGGCTCTGGATCGCTTCAGACCTCACTATTCACTCTCAATTTTCGCACCCCTTCTAAGCTTCTCAGAAAACAGCCTTCCAAAACCCTATTCTCCTCTCAAATTTTGCCTTTTATAGGTCTTACTAATTGGTTAATTAAAAAAAACGGGAATTAACTTTTATTTCTATTCAAGGCTCATCACTTAATGGTTTTTCAGTCCCTTTTAGCTACCCCCTTCTGCTAAGGTCTTTTTCATCTATTCATATTCAGCCACACAACCTTTTAGCAAAAAAAAGGTTAAATTTGAGCCCACCCAGGTTTGAACCCACACCATGCCAAAGTTAAATCAACTCTAAACCATCAGGCCAACCCATGTTCCTTGCTAACACATACAACTCAAGCATTATCTCATACTCAATGTGGCCCAACATATTATTAAAACATTAATAACAAAATACACATAATTGGCATACATAGGACTCGAACCCAAGTCCTCTCACACAATTAAAGTACTCTCAACCACATGAGCTAGCACTTTTCCACTTCACACATAACAAAATTTAATGTCATAAATGCACAACTCACCCGCATTTATTAATTATTTATTTATTTAATTAATTAATTTCTGTGGATTTTACAAAGATCATACCACACCCATCATTTACAACCCATGCACCATATCATTCATGCATAATCCTTCTCCTCATGCTTTTAATATAACAATTGAAATCAAGCAAATTGCCAACCATCCAAGAACAAAGAAACAACAAAATATCACATTACCCTCGCCAGCTCTTCGCTCAAGCAAGAGGGACTCTCGCTCAAGCGAGCTCCCTTCGCCTAGGTGAGAAGTCGACAATCTGGAATAGTGGCCATTTGCACCAGCTCACTTAGGCGAGATCTCCTCACCTAAGCGAAGCATTCTCTCGCTCAAAACAAAATGGCCCGCCTAAGCAACAGCTCGCGCAGAAGGCCTGGGCTAGCCTCTGCCAGTCTCGCTTAAGCGAGACTAGCTCACTTGGGCGAGACTATCAGTTCTCGCCCATGTTCTCACCTACATCAGCCATATTTTTACATCCAAATAACAACCCAAGGCATCCCACATGTTCACAATAACGTATACTCCATACAAACACCAAGCAGACTAAAAAAAAAAAGGCCAAAAATGATTTAAAACTCGAAACCCTAACTTCCCTTACCTGAAATGGGGCTAATATTAGACTTCGACTCTTAAGCCAACAAAACCGTTTGCTCCAAGGGCAGATCTATGAACTGAAACAGCGACACAGCAAAGAAGATTGGATTCACTACAGTGAGCCCCAACATAAACCACGAAAACAACTTAGAAAGGGGGTTAGGTTCAAGAGCTAACTTACGCAAATGGAAGAAGGAGGTTGAGCTCACTTGAATTTGGATGGATCTCCAAACCCTAGCAGAGGTTATGTGGAGAGAAAACGGGAGAGTTAGGGCACTGATTTTTCAAAATGAATTGTAAATGAGGGACCTTGGTTGCTTTAGGGGCCTTGGCACCCTATGGGCCAGCCTTTAGGCCCAACAATCTAGCAACTGTTAAACATGAGGGCACTAAATAAAAGTGGGCCTTACATTCTCCTCAACAAGAAAAATTTTCGACCTCAAAATTGAAGACTTACCAGGAAAATAGATGTGGATGTGACTTCCTCATATCCTCCTCTAACTCCTAAGTAGAGTCACCTTTCCTCTGATCCCAAATGACCTTGACAAAATTGCCTATTTTTCCTCAGCATTCCTCAACTTTGCTATCCTCTAAGGCAACTGGTGGTACCTCCATGGTGAGATCCTCTCTGATCTGCACGTCTTCTGCTTCCAACCAATGAGACGAGTCAAAGACATACTTCCTCAACTGTGATACGTGGAACACCAAATGGAGGTTTGCCAACTGAGGAGGCAAAGCAATCTCATAAGCTACCGACCCAATCCTCCTCGAGATCTGGTAAAGGCCAAGGAACTTAGGAGAGAGCTTCGTTAAGTAGAAAGCCCTTCCTACATCATTGGTTCGGGTCACCCTCAAGAACACGTGATCTCTAGCTGCAAATTCCAAGGGTCCCCTCTTACGGTCTGCATAAGCCTTTTGCCTACTCTGAGAGGCTTGCATTCTATCCCTCACCATCGTTACTTTCTTAATGGTCTACTCTAACAACTCTGGTCCAACAAGCACTGCTTCCCCATCATGATACCAACATAAGGGAGTCCTACACTTCCTACCATAAAGAGCCTCATATGGCATCATGCCAATGCTCGCGTGAAAACTGTTGTTGTAGGTGAACTCTATCAAAGGTAGCACTTCATCCCAAGCACCCAGATGATCCAGTACACATGTCCTCAGCAAGTCCTCAAGCGAATGAATCATCCTCTCAAGCTGGCCATCGGTCTGGGGATGATAGGTTGAGCTCATAGTCAACTTGCTTCCCAAAGCACTCTACAGCGTCTACCAAAACCGAGAAGTGAATCGTGGATCTCTGTCTAATACGATGCTCGAAGGCACTCCATGTAGCCTCACAATCTCGTTAATGTACAGTTGGGCCAACTTGGCCATAGACATCCTCAAGTTCATCGCCAAGAAATGAACACTTTTAGTCAATCGGTCCACTATATCCCAGATGGTGTCATGCCCCTTAAACGTTTGTGGCAAATGAGTCACAAAATCGATGTTATCCCATTTCCACACTGGTATTTCCAGGGGCTGTAGAATCCCACCGGGTCTCGGATGCTCAACCTTCGCCTTCTAACATATCAAACAGGCTGCTACAAACTGTGCAACATCTCTCTTCATTCCCTGCCACCAGAAAGTCTCCTTGAGATCTTTGTACATCTTAGTAATGCCAAGATGCATGCTAAGACGACTCTTATGCCCTTCCTTAAGGATCAATTTCTTCACCTCAACATCATCTGGTATGCACACCCTGCCTTGGAACCTTAATAAGCCATCACTTCCCAAAGCAAATTCCCTCGTTTCATCTGGCCCAAGTTGTTCTCTCACCCTGTTCAAATTGGCATCCAATAACTGCCTCTCTCTGATTGAATCCAAGAAGTCACTAGATATAGTCAGAGTACTACACCTAATGAACTCAGACCCTAACTCCACATGCAGCTTCATATCCCTGAATTTCTCTAACAGTTCCACCTCCTTGATCATGAGGTATGCAGTATGTACAGTCTTCCTACTCAAAGCATCAACTACCACGTTTGCCTTCCCCAGATGATATAGCAGCTCAAAGTCATAATCCTTCAAGAACTCCATCCACCTCCTATGCCTCATGTTCAGCTCCTTCTAATCAAACAGATACTTGAGACTTTTATGATCGCTAAACACACGAAACTGAGCACCATAGAGGTAGTGCCTCCAAATTTTCAAGCCAAATACAATGACCGCTAGCTCTAGGTCATGAGTGGGGTAATTTCTTTCATGCACCTTAAGTTGTCTCGAAGCATATGCCACTACCTTCTTCTCTTGCATCAACACGCAGCCTAAACCTAGATGGGAGGCATCATAATAAACCTCAAAGGGTTTACCAACATCCGGGATAGCCAATATCGGAGCACTCGTCAATCGTTATTTCAAGTCTTGGAAACTTTCCTCACACTTATCCATCCAAGTGAATGGTTGGTCTTTCTGGGTAAGTTGCGTCAGAGGCACCACTATCTTGGAGAATCCCTCTATGAATCTCCTATAGTAGCCAGCTAGCCCCACAAAGCTCCTGATCTCGGTTGCTGACTTGGGACTTTCCCACTTTATTATTTCCTCTACCTTTGTTGGGTCCACTACAATTCCCTATGCAGATATCACGTGTCCCAAAAATTTGACTTCATCTATCCAGAACTCGCACTTGGACAACTTGGCAGATAGTTGATTCTCCCTCAAGACACCAAGCACCAACCTCAAGTGTTTCGCATGTTCCTCTGGAGTCCTGGAATAGATGAGTATGTCGTCCATGAAGACTACAACAAACTTATCCAAGAACGGTATGAAAATCCTGTTAATATAGTCCATGAACACCGTCGGAGCATTGGTCACACCAAAAGGCATAACCACGTACTCATAGTGTCCACATCGGGACCAAAAGGCTGTCTTCTGCACATCATCCGCCTTCACTAAAATCTAATGGTATCCCGACCGCAAATCAATCTTCGAGAACACAGACGATCCATGCAACTGATCCATCAAGTCATCGATTCTCGAGAGAGGATATTTGTTCTTGATCGTCATCTTGTTCAATTGCCTGTAGTCCACACATAGGCGCAAACTTTCATCATTTTTCTTCACCAACAACACTGGTGCGCCCCAAGGCGAAGTACTGGGTCTTATGAATTGTTTCCCCAGTAATTCCTCAATCTGACTCTTTAGCTCTACCAGTTCTGCTGGAACCATACGGTATGAGGCCATCGACATTGGACCTGTTCCTGGTACCAAGTCGATAGAGAATTCTACTTCTCTACTAGGAGGCAACCCTGGTACTTCATCTGGGAACACATCTTCAAACTCATGCACCACTGGTATGATCGATGTTCCTTCCTTCTCCTCTACCTCCATACGAGTGAAAATTATGAAGCACTGCACGCCACTCTAAATCTCCTTCACAACTCCATGAGAAGATACCAACTTAGGCTCCTCTGAGTCGGGAAATAACAGCCTCTTCTCTCGGCAATCTATGAGAATGCGATTGACAAAGAGTCAATCCATCCCCAAGATCACCTCTAACTCTTGTAGAGGTAGGCAGATTAGGTTCACCTTATACCTGCGTCCCTCTACCTCCACTAGACACCTAACACATAAGGACGACGTCTTGACCAAACTCAAAGCCAGAGTAGATACCACAAGCTCACACATCGGCATACCCAAACGTTCCACACATGCATCTGACACAAAGGAGTGTGTCGCTCCAGAATCATATAGCACACAACAATTTTCACCAGCTATCACACAACAACCAATAACCAAGTTACCTTAGCCTGCCGCTTCCGTCCCTGACATAGCATAAACCCTGCCTGTCGCCTGAGGTCTGTTGACCTTGTTCCTCTGCTGGTTTTATGCAGAAGTCTGAACTGGAGGTCGTACCACTGCCCTAGTAAGGGTGGGGCAATCTTTCCCAAAGTGGCCTTTTTTGCCACAATTGTTGCATCGACGATAGCCCTCCATGCGTGGGCAAACGTTCCTCAGATGAGGGCCTCCACATATGAAACACTGTAATCGGCCCTGTTGGGTAGGTAAGTTCCTAGACCCCTGAGACTGATGGTGAGGTTGTTACAAGGCTTCCTCCTTTCCTCGTGCCTCGGCTTAGACCCAGATGGTCCACCTATCCTTTGTGATCGTTGTGGCCGCTGACCTTCTGCTTCATTTTTCATCTTTTCCATCACTCGTGCCTTCTCCACTAGTGCAACAAAGTCCTTGATGGACAGTGGGGCGACCATCAAGCGAATATGGTCCCGGAGACCATTCTGAAACTTGTGATATCTTCATTCTTCGTTGAGTGGTAGAGTGTAGAAGCGGCTGAGGTACTTGAACTTCTTAGCATACTCAATCACAGATTTCCCTCCCTGCGATAATTGGAGGAATTCCACCTCCTTCGCGTATCTAACACTGTTGGGAAAGTACTCAGAGAGAAACTTCCCCCTGAAAGCTTCCCACCTGACCGGCTCATCCCTTTCCTCCATTATGGACTTCATGCAAATCCACCAATGCTCTACCTCACCAGTGAGCATGTATACCGCAAACGCCAACCTGTTCTCTGTCGGGCACATCTTCTCATCGAAGATCCTCTCTATATCCTTCAGCCACTGGTCTGCTGCATCTGGGCTAGCTTTACCGTCAAATTTCATCGGGTGATGCTTTAGAAAGTCTTGTAGGCTCCAATCCCTGACTATAGGTCATGGCTCAAGACCAAAGGTGGGTGCAACCATCCTATTTTCCTCCAACTAGCGGAGGGCCTCCATATGCTGTCGGTGGGCATCCTCGGCAGCTACCCTAATAGCCTCCATCTACTGCATCACCATTTGTTGTTGCTCAAGCGACGCTTCTTGTTGTTGCATTGATGTTTCGTGTTGCTGCATCATCGTCGTGCTCTGTTGTGTCATCGCAACCACCATCGCCTCTATTGCCCTGGCGATATCGGGTACATCGCCCTGAAAGGATTGAGAAGTCATACGAGGAGGTGCCATAGTTCACTAGCACACAGGAAAACTGTAGGTTAGGCTTGATAAAACATGAATCTAACTAAAGGCACTTAGAATGACACATAGAAAGCTAAGCGAACATCCAAGTCCACAGACCTAAGGAATGACCGCTCTGATACCATAAATGTAACGTCCCGTTTAATAAAAAAAAGTTACTTAAATGACACGTCACACAATATAATAATACGACAAAAGATACGGAGTATAGACTCACTCCTTAAGGTATCCCAGAGTTTATAAAAGGAAATTTTGAGGCACACCACGATGCCAATACAAGATAGGGTACAAGGTCTAATGTAACTAGAAACACATTACTAATAATATAATACATGGGCCATAGCCCTAGCGAACGACGTGAAAAGCAGAGCCCAAGTCCAATCAACTAAGCAGCGAAACCTCCATCACCCTGATGACCACGGGTAGTTCTCGCATCTGCTCACATCAACAAGTTGATGATCATCGCAAAAAGAGAAAACCACACAAACAGAACACACAATAACAAACAGAAAGATAAGCTAGAGTAGAAAACAGTCTATCATGCAGTCACATGCTATTTCACAGTCCAAGCAGTATATGTCATCCAAACATGTTATGACTTCTCAAACAATACATTAAGACTCAGACTCGACTCATCCGGATACATATAATTTAGTCAGATTCAACGGATGCTTGCACTTGTGGTGGATTTCTCTGCTCACCCCCGAGTTGTTCACCCCCTTGCTAATACAATGTTTCAACCCCCACACACAAGGTTAGCCCTTAATGGATTTCAGGCCTCCTACTACTCTCACCACAAGAGTCAGTCTGCTTTAAGTGAGACTAACTGACTCCTTAGAGTGTCAGGATACAACCTTACCTTGAATCCTTACCAAATTATATAGATGGGGCACCACTATAAACTCCCACTAACAGGGGTCATGGAATTACGTCCCGACCACTGAAGCACCACCATGAGGTCTCACCTAGAGGCTCATGGAATTAGGTACTGACTACATACCAATCATACTCAATCAATCAAGTAATATTTATCATGCATATAAATATCATGCCAGCCTTTATAATTAATCCTCATTCATATGCCATGTTGAATCCACTCCAACTCATCCTTCCCGATCCATGAATATAGAAGTGTATTTCATACCGATACCATGTCACTTTGATAACCAACCATCCCATTTAAAATCACATGCCAAGATCATACCACACCCATCATTTACAACTCATGCACCATATGATTCATGCATAATCATTCTCCTCGTGCTTTTAATATAACAATTCAAATCAAACAAATTGCCAACCATCCAAGAACAGAGAAACAACAAAATATCACATTACCCTCGCCAGCTCCTCGCTCAGGCTGAAGGGTCTCGCTCAGGCGAGAGCTCGACAATCTGGAATAGTGGCCATTCGCACCATCTCGCTTAGGCGAGATCTCCTTGCTTGAGCAAGGCATTCTCTCGCTCAAAACAAAGATGGTCCGCTTGAGCGACAGCTCGTGTAGAAGGCCTGGGCGAGCCTCTGCCAGTCTCGCTTAGGCGAGACTAGCTTGCTTGGGCGAGACTACCTCGCTTCGGCGAGACTATCAGTTCTCACCCCTGTTCTCACCTGCAGTAGCCACATTTTCACATCCAAATAACAACCAAAGGCATCCCACATGTTCACAATAACTTATACTCCATACAAACACCAAGCAAACTCAAAAACAGGCCAAAAATAATTTAAAACTCGAAACCCTAGCTTCCCTTACATGGAAAGGGGCTGATATCATACTTCGACTCTTAAGCCAACGAAACTAGTAGCTCCAAGGGCAAATCTATGAACTGAAACAGCGGCACAACAAAGAAGATTGGATTCACTACAGTGAGCCCCAACATAAACCACGAAAACAACTTAGAAAGGGGGTTAGGTTCAAGAACTAACTTACGTGAATGGAAGAAGGAGGTTGAGCTCACTTGAACTTGGATGGATCTCCAAACCCTAGCAGAGGGCACTGATTTTTCAAAATGAATTACAAATGAGAGACCTTGGCTGCTTTAGGGGCCTTGGCACCCTATGGGCCAACCTTTAGGCCCAACAGTGTGGCAGCCCTTAACCATTAGGGCACTAAATAAAATTGGGCTTTACAACAAATAGTAAAATTATTCCAAGTAATTTAACATGAATCTCAAATAAGGCTACTAACAATCGTCCAACTAATATTAAAACCATGGGTGCAAAAAGTAAATGAATAGAGGTGGGTGCAACAACTGTGGGGTACACAAAGTAAACTGATAATTACACTACAAAAACCATAGTGGTATACTAGACCTGTCAAAGTGAGTCAGAACCCGTGGGCCAACCTAGCCCACCACGGGTTTGAGTTGGGTTGGGTTGAAATTTTTTTGCAAATGTCAATATGACTCAATTTTTTACCCGGCCCACCAAGAACCTGGTTCACCCGGGTTGGCCCACCAACCCGTATGGTCATACACATTATGTTCAACTTTGCAATGTTAGGTTGTTTTTTTAATCAAACACATTAGTGGGTTGACAAATGGAAACCTAGCTTCAACTCCAAATAGATGAGGATAAAGAAGATGCTTCAAGAGATGAAAATGTTGTGGATTTATCCATTCAAGACTCTAATATTATAGTTGGATAATGACAAGAATGTTTTGATCTTAGGTAGTAATTTTTCTTAAAATTTTGGTTTGTATTGGAGTTTAATATCATTTTGAATTATATTTAGATTGTATTGAAGTTTATTTAAATTTTAATCCAAATTATAATTTATGACTTAAGAAAAAAGAATTATATTTTATTTTAATTAAGTGAACTAGTGAATCAACCCGTTTAACCCACCAATTTGTGGTGAACCAGGCCGAGTTCAAAGTTTTTCAACTCGCTTATAAGTGAATCAAATTGGGTTGGCCTACTAAGTAACCAACCCGTGATAAGTCGGGTCGTGCCGGACGACCATTTTGACAGCTCTAGTATGTAGAATAAACAAAACAAATGTGAATCTAAAACTGGAAACCCAAAATGAATTTACTTATTCATCAATATCATATTATCTATGACCAAATGAACTCAAAATCCTATTATAATAAACCAATTCATTCATTCGGTAATAAAATTTTATCCCACCATTCATTTTCTCGTATTTATATCATCCACCACACAACAATCCTAATCGGAAGAAATTGGTGGAAAAATCGTCATTGGATGAAAGAGGATGTCACTTTGTTTCTCTATTGTAAACAGATATTTAAAAAAAACTAAATAATATATATTTAAAAAAATTTTACATAAAGCTGAACGTAAAAAAAAAAACAAAAACAAAAAGTGAAGTCGTTATGTCTAATGAGGACTTCACTCTTAAAGTGAATGGAAATCGGCTTCCTAGATCACGGTTTCGCCTTTTGGAAAAAAAAAAGAAACTGGCATGGTGGAGGATGACTTTACCTATAATATCGTCCTTGACCCTGAAGACTTGACCCTAATTTGCAAAAAAAAAAAAATCAACCCATTTTTACAAATTTAAATTTAAAAGAACCTCTAAAATACAAAAAAGCTGCGTTTAGGATTCGCGCGACACTGGGCTTCCTTTTTCGTATACCGGAAACGAGGGAGAAGAAACAAATGAATGGAGGTTTGTGGTTGCAGCGATGAGGCTTTTACAGTAGACGTTGCCTTTGTGCGAATTTGAAGAAGAAGAACGGAGGAAGAAGAGAGAGAGAGAAAGAGAGAGAGAGAGAGGGAGAGGGAGAGAGAGAGAGTGAGAGAGAGAGATGGAGACAGAGAGAGAGAAAGGGAGGGAGGG
>Ga0214545_1001624_pt1 | contig 42382 bp, 22 predicted proteins | sample CNSS4metaG_FD_160064 | JGI IMG/M metagenome (GOLD analysis project Ga0214545, IMG submission 160064) | Root nodule microbial communities from cowpea collected in UCLA plant growth center, Los Angeles, California, USA - CNSS4 | ecosystem: Host-associated > Plants > Roots > Nodule | place: USA... | reverse complement strand
TTTAAAATTATATTATATTAAAAAAAGAAAATATATATATATATATATATATATATATATATATATATATATATATATATATATATATATATAATCTAAAGAGGAGTGCCTTCTAGCTATATACTTAACTGATTCCTGATTCTGCGCAGAAACATTTACATTTGACAATTTTACAGGGAGTTTGAGAGCAATATGTGGTCACAGACTTTCTACATCTGGCAATTCCTGCGATAATTATGTGAGCCAAGAAGAGTTGGGAAGTTCCAGAAATAGCATGGCATCAATGGGGGATTTTTCAATAGTAGGACATTCTTCCTTGTAAGGAATTTTGATGAAAAGTTATGGCGGCAGAATTTTCTGTTGCATATTGCAGGTTTCTTATATATGGATTGATGTAACATTTTACACATTGTTTAGTTTGAGAAGGGAGTGAAAATGGAAAGAGAGGAAGAGAAAAAGTGTAGAAAGTAAGGTTAGTAAGATTAAGGAGAAGAGACTCAAAAGTGAAAGAAAGTAGATAAAAGTTTGTAGTTGGTTAACTTGATTAATGTGATAATAAAAAAATTAAATTAGTTGAATAAAAGAACAAAAGAGTAAAATACACTTATTAAAATTTAATAAGGATAAGTATAAATTAAAATTGAAAGATAATTAATTATGGAGTATTTTTCTTAATAAAATTAAAAGTAATATTAAAAAATTATTTAACAATTGAAATTTAATTTATGTAAATAATTAATTACGAATCATGGACAAATATTTTTCCACCTACCAATTTAAAAAAAAATTGAAAAAGGAAAATGGGAACTATACACTAGACAGATAAATATAAAGTAATCTACCCTCCAATTGGAGTATATTTAAGTCCATTATAAGTAATGTTTAAAAACAACTTGAACTTTATTAAAAAGAAAAACATAATTTACATAATATTTAATTGAATATGAGTACAAAATTAATGTATATCTACCAATTTTTAAAATGTATAAAAAGGTAAGTATGTCAATTTCATTGATCTAAGTAATAAAAAAAAGTAAGAAATATGAATAAATATATCACAATACACATATAATACTTGTTTTTAATCCTTATCTAAAATTGGAAATAAAAATTAAATGTCTTTATGGTCATTATTTCATTTTAGTTATTTACAATGAAAGTTGTCAAGTATTGCCTGTAAATATATTATTATTAGATTGTAATTAGGTAAAAAAAATTATTTTACTTTTGTATCGATCAAAGTTTTCATTTCTGTTTACAAATATTTTATTATACTTTAACCTTTTTAAAATTGATATGTGAAATTCTGTTACGTGCTTTATAATTAATTATTTAAAGAAATTAAAATTAAACTTTAATAATATTTTTTTAATTTTATAAAGTAATTACTTTAGAATCAAACATATTTCAATTTTAATTCAAACTTATATATGTTAAATTTTAATAAAAGGTATTTTTATAACTTATTATATTATTCAATTAATTTATTTTTTTTATTTTATCACATGGAACAAAATAATTATAAACTTTTTTATCGTTTTTTTTTTTACTTTTTCCTCTTTTAATGTAATATCTTCTTATTTCTTAGTTTTTTAAACTGAAACTTTAAAGCCTATTTAAGCACTTAGAAAATAATTCAAGAGTAATAATAGTAATTTTAATACTGGCACTTAATTATTTTATCTATAAAAAATTTAATTATGAGTAGATTTGACTCTAATCAAAAGTTTATTTTAACTTAATTAATTATTTTTATTTTACAATTAAAAACCATATATTTTATTCATCATCTTTCTCGTACCATTCTCACAGCCAAAGCCAGAATAGACAGAAAACCAAAGAGGCATAAAGTTTTTCCACTTTTAATGGTAGAACCAAACCCTCTCTCTGTATAGACATTGAAAACATCGATTATCCTGAATCCATGTGAGAAGCACCCTTCTTCTTCTTCTTCTTCTTGATTTTGAGATGAATCGTGCACTGCTTCCGAAGCACGTTGCGGCGGTGGTGAAAGCCCAAAAGGACCCTCTGAAAGCGCTGGAAATGTTCAACTCGGCGAAAAAGGAGTCTGGCTTCAAGCACACGCTGCTAACGTACAAGTGCATGGTACAGAAGCTGGGCCATCACGGCGAGTTCGAGAAGATGGAGAAGGTGCTTTCGGAAATGAGAGAGTGCGTCAACAACGCGCTTCTGGAAGGCGCGTACATCGAGGCCATGAAAAACTACGGTAGGAAGGGGAAGGTTCAGGAAGCAGTGGACACCTTCGAACGCATGGACTTCTACAACTGCGACCCCTCCGTTCACTCCTACAACGCCATCATGAACATTCTGGTGGAGTACGGTTACCATGAGCAAGCCCACAAAGTGTACATGAGGATGAGGGACAGAGGGGTGGAATCTGATGTGTACACCTACACCGTAAGGATCAAGTCCTTCTGCAGAACTTCCAGGCCTCACGCTGCTCTCAGACTCCTTCGTAACATGCCTGAACTTGGGTGTGATTCCAATGCTGTCGCCTACTGCACTGTCGTTGCTGGGCTGTATGATTCTGGTGACCATGCTCATGCGCGTGTTCTGTTTGATGAAATGCTTGCGCGGTGTTTGTGTCCCGATGTTGTCACGTTTAATAAGCTTTTGCATGTGCTTTGTAAAAAGGGTCTTGTTTCTGAAAGTGAGCAGCTTCTCGGCAAGGCTTTGAAGAGGGGAGTTTGTCCTAATTTGTTCACCTTTAATATTTTTGTTCAAGGGCTTTGTAGGGAAGGGGCTGTTGACCGTGCTGTTAGGTTGTTGGATAGTGTGTTGAGGGAGGGATTGAGTCTTGATGTCGTCACTTATAATATATTGATATGTGGTCTGTGTAGGAATTCGTGGGTTGTGGAGGCAGAGGGTTACTTGCGGAAAATGGTGAATGATGGATTTGAGCCTGATGCTTTTACTTATAATAGTATTATTGATGGGTACTGCAAGAAGGGGATGGTGCAATGTGCGAATAGGGTACTGAAGGATGCAATTTTTAGGGGTTTTAAACCTGATGAGTTTACTTATTGTTCCCTAATTAATGGGTTTTGCCGGGACGATGATCCTGATCAAGCCATGGCGGTCTTTAAGGATGGACTGGGAAAAGGTTTGAGGCCGAGCGTTGTTGTTTACAATACCTTGATTAAAGGGTTGTCTCAGCAGGGTCTTATTTTGCCAGCTTTGCAATTGATGAATGAGATGTCGGAAAATGGTTGTCAACCCAATATATGGACTTATAATTTAGTTATAAATGGCTTGTGCAAGATGGGTTGTGTGTCTGATGCTAATCATCTTGTAGATGATGCTATTGCCAAAGGGTGCCTCCCGGACATATTTACCTATAATACTTTGATCGATGGCTATTGTAAACAGATGAAGTTAGACAATGCAACTGAGGTAGTAAATAGAATGTGGAGTCTGGGCATGACTCCCGATGTTATCACATACAACACTTTGCTGAATGGGCTTTGCAAGGCTGGAAAATCTGAAGAAGTAATGGAGATTTTCAAAGCTATGGAGGAGAAGGGATGTGCTCCTAACATAGTTACGTATAACATTATTGTAGAGAGCCTTTGTAAAGCTAAGAAAGTATTTGAAGCTGTAGATTTGCTTGGGGAAATGAAAAGCAAGGGTTTGAAACCTGATGTTGTTAGTTTTGGCACATTGATCACTGGGTTCTGTAAGATTGGGGATCTAGATGGTGCTTACAGGTTATTTAGAAGGATGGAGAAACAATACGATGTTTGCCATACAACAGCAACATATAACATCATAGTCAGTGCATTTTCTGAACAACTCAACATGAATATGGCCATGAAGCTCTTCTCTAAGATGAAGGGCAATGGCTGTGACCCAGACAACTATACCTATCGGGTTATCATAGATGGCTTTTGCAAAATGGGAAATATTTCTCTAGGATACAATTTTCTTTTGGAAAATATTGAAAAGGGGTTTATACCGTCATTGACAACATTTGGACGGGTTTTAAATTGTCTGTGTGCAGAGGACAAGGTTCCAGAAGCAGTTAGTATCATCCACTGTATGTTACAAAAGGGCATCATTCCAAATACTGTAAATACAATTTTTGAAGCTGATAAAAAGGTGGTAGCGGCGCCTAAGATTCTTGTAGAAGATTTGTTGAAAAAGGGTCACATAACTTATCACACTTACGAACTACTCTATGATGGTATTAGAGATAAAAAGATACCCAAGAAAAGACTCAAAACTGCGAATTCTCTTCATCAAGGGGCCAGGTGACCAGCTGTTGATTTGAAGATAATATCTTTTGAAAGTAATCATTCATGACTCTGCCCATGGATAATATCTTTGGGAAGTAATCATTCATGACCCTCTGCTCAGTTCTAACTTGCAAAGGTATTTAGAGCTTCCAGTATAGTTGCTATGCTAAAAGTTAACGTGACAAACAGACAGAACTCTGGTGTATCATCTCATGATTAGTTTTAGTTTATATTTTTTCCCCCGCGGAGGAGGAGGGGATTCCAGCCTAATAGTTGTCTTTTCTAAACTATTGTTGCATTTAAAATTTCCAAATAACTGATTGCTTCTCGTGTATTTCATTTATATTTGTTTTTTTAATCATTTGACAAATGTAGATGTTGATTTTGCAGGTTGCCGCTTCAACCAACAGGGAAGTAGATGCACATATTCCTAATTACTCTAACTTACCACGGCAACTTATCTGTTTGCTTGAATAAGTGGCAGTGGATAAAATAAATAGTTCAGAACTTCAGATTAAATCTACATCTGGAACATTTTTATGGACTTGCACTCCGAACCTTTAAATCATGCATCTTAATGCTGAAGCAGAAGTATATGTGCAAGTGACTGCAACCTCTAAGTCCTGTACTTTTCTATTATTTGCCACCTTGATCTATTTTTATTTTTAATTTTTGTAGCATATGTTGACATTATTGATTTTGTAGCAAGAGCAAAAGGTTTCTGCATGCCGAATTGAGCAATCCCGGCAAACAACCAACCGATACTCATGCAAAGCATTTTCCTCGAAGAGCTTCTGAAAAAGTCTTCCCCTCCTTATGTAAGTCATATTAACTTAGTGATATTGTCTGTTATATGTTTCTTTAATTTGTTTCTCAGGATTACTCACAGCAGCCTCCTGCTCGAGAACTAATAGCCAGAGATGTTCATGATAATGAATGGAAATTTGCACATATTTCAAGGTTCGTTGATGTGAAGTTTTCAATATAAAATGTTGATGGTCCCTGTATCTACATTTTTACGTCCACTTTATGCTGTTGCACATAGTTACTGGTAAAGAAACACTGCTCTGATGATGGTCTTGCATATTCGACTTACTCAAATCTGTGATCTTTCTTTATATCATGCAAAGCATTAATTGGAGGAGTAGCATTGGCAGCAGGGCATAGGTTTCTTTATACAAATTATCCTCTCTGGCTCTTCTACTCTTCCTGAAGATCCTTATCCGTATGACGTTTGACATTGTTTATAGCAAACGAAAATTGCATAAATTGTTACTGAAATGTTTTCACTTCGATCAACATTTAGCCAATGAATGAGTTGATTCCTGACTAAAAAGTTTAATACTTCAATTTAGATTTATCTGATTCCTGATTCTGCACAGTAGCATTTACATTTGATAATTTTGCAGGGGTTGTGAACAATGTGTGGCACATAAAATACTATTTCCACTAGAAGTGCAAATTGGGAAAGGTGTTGGTCCTTCTACTTCTGTCCCAGGTCACAAACTTTCTACCTCTGGCAACTCTTGTGATAATTATGTGAGTCAACAAGAGTTGAGAAGTTCTAGAAATGGCATGGCATCAATGGAGTCTTTTCACTACTAGGACATTCTCCCGTGTAAGGAATGTTAGTTGAAAAATTGTGGTGGTAGAATTCTATGCTACAAAGTTTATTGTGTATGAATTTGTCCAGCAATCTTGTACTTCACATTAATGGTTGAGATATAGTGATTTTGCAAGGTCTTTATATAGATCAACAGCAAATGACTGTAAATTATAATAGGTGACTTTGTTTCTGTAATGGTTTGTTGCTTATAGCAAGTATTAATTATCATCTCTTATTTAGTTCTTGCAATCCATATTTGGGAGCTTAGTTGGTGCTCCATTTTCTTGTATACGCACGCCGCACCAGAGTCATTTCCATCGTATGACAGACTGGGCAACGGGAAGTTTTCGTCAACTTGAGTTCTAAACGATAAACAATAATTTTTTAATATATTTCTTATGGCCAAATAATTTCATTGATATTTATTATTGTAATAAAGGACGTTTCCAATGATTTTATTTTAGTTGTCAAATATAAGATGCAGTACTTTTTTACCTCACTACGCATAGTTTTTTAGTTTGAGTATTTATTTTAATTTTTGTATTTTCCCCATTTACTTGTGTTTTCTTTGTTTTTCAACTCACCTGACAAGTCTTTTCATGGAACACAATATAATGATAGCTGGTCGGGTTTAAGAGGCAATGCCTCCGTAAAAACACAAAATCCATTATTTCTCACGTTAATATACGCACTATCAATTCCAGACAATGAGTTGCAATATTTATTGGAATGAAAATCTTACAGATTGCATTTACAATACAGAAATCACTCCTGATTTTGTGTTTCTACATTTATCCTTATATATTTTAATTTCTCTCTTTATATCAATCTTTCTTGAATTCATCTTGTAACAAAATTAGTTTCTTTGATTTTTTTAATATTCTTATATTTCACTTTACATCAAATTTTCCATCTCAATACACAACCCTGACATCTTGTATTAAACAAAAAATCCAAATCACAAAGGCTAATGTTATTTATCTTGGAAAGAAGCTCGAAATACAAAGATTTTTGTGTGTAATGGCGACGATAAAATTACAATGTAAGAATTCATATAAATTACTAAATTTTCTACTGTTAGACTGATTCTAATAGTTTCATTCTAATTACATAACGGATCATTGTACATTTCTCATTAGTGTAGTAAAATAATATAATTACCTCTCATAGCAAAAATGTCATAAACTAAAACGGAGTGGGTTGATTGCGTTGTCACCAGTAGCCTTTACATGAGCAGGATCCGTTTCTGAAATGATGGAAGCGACTTGAATCTCTCAGTATGATCTCATTTTCAATAATCTTGGATATGTAGGTTATGGCAGTGTGGCAATCACCACAGATGCGTAAATTCTTGGTTATTCGAATGGGTGCAGCTGGTGGTAACGTTAGAACGGCATAGGCAAGAGCCAACTTCTCACTATGTTCAAAAAGCAGGTCACCCTTTTCTTCATCATCAACATCATGGAGAGCAAAACTTGTCTGAGGAACATACCCAATGGCTTTAATGCGGTGAATCAAGTCTGCAAGTGTTTCATATATCTGTTGAGACTGTGAGTGAGATCTGTCTCCCACAAAAAAGGTTGCAACGCCTTTCCTTCCTTGCACCCAGCTGCAACCAGGTCTTTTCTTGATTCCACTTCGTTTCATCATATATCTAATCCTAGCTACGTCTTTCCAGCGACTGGCATTGGCGTATATGTTTGAAAGCAACGTGTATGATCCATCATTCCCTGATTCCAATTCTGACAAACGCTTTGCCGCAAGTTCCCCAACTTCCACATTTGAATGTAACCGACAGGCACTGAGCAAGGCCACCCACACTACTGGGGTTGGTTCCATTGGCATTTCATCAATGAGCTTCATAGCTTCTCCTAACCGACCAGCGCGACCCCAGAGATCAACCATGCAAGCATAATGCTCTGGTCCAGGTTCTACCCCAAATTCCTTCCTCATTCTATTAAAGAAATCAATACCCTGATCCACCATTCCCGAATGACTACAAGCATAAAGCAAAACAAGAAAGGTTATGCCGTCAGGCACTAGAGACACTTTCCTCATCTCATCAAAAACCCGGACAGCATCATCACCACGCCCATGCATGCCGTATCCAGTCATTAAAGACGTCCAAGAGACAGCATTTCTATGTGCCATGTTGTCAAAAACCATCTGAGCGGTATCCACATCTCCACATTTGGAATACATGTCTATAAGACAATTAGCCACAAACAGCATAACAGAACCACAGCAATTGCGCAACACATAAGCATGGATTTGCCTTCCAAACCTCAATGCTGCCAAACGAGCACAGGCCACAAGGCCACATGATAAAGTGAAATCATTAGGCTTTATATACTCATAAAACATCTCGGAGAAAAGCTGTAGAGCATGATTGGCATCACCATGTTGGGCATACCCACCAATCATCACAGTCCAGGTAACCACATCTCTATCTTTTGAAGACACGGAATCAAACATTTTTCTAGCCACCTCTGTGTTTTGGCATTTAGCATACATGTCAATGAGACCATTAAACACCTTCAAATCATCGTCCCCAGTATCATGTCCATCTAAGCCCAGAATAAATTTGATTGCATAACAATGAGTTTCTTTCCCATGGAGCAATGCCCCAACAGAGGCACAAGCTGAAAGTAAGGAGACTAGAGTGACCGCATTCGGACGAGAACCACAACTGCACATCTGCCTAAACACATCCAAAGCTTCACAACCCTGTCCTCGCTGAGCATAACCTGTGATAACAGCCGTCCATGTCACAACATCTAGCTCAATGTCTTCCTCCCGCATCCTCTCAAACAAAGAAAGAGCATGTTCCAATCTGCCAGCTTGAGAATACCCAGTCACCATGGCGTTCCAAGAAACAACATCTTTAAACACCATCCTCTGGAAAACCTTATTGGCCTCCTCCACCTCCCCACACTTAGCATACATATCAACCACAGCATTTCCCACAAAAACATCATCCACCAACCCGCTTCTGATAGCAAACCCATGAACCTCTCTACCATGCAGCAAGGCAGCCAGGGAAGCACAAGCAGGAAGTACGTTAACGAGGCTGATCACGTCTGGGGACATCAAATTCAGTCTAGTCATTTTACGAAACAACAAAAGTGAAGTCTTTGAATCGGACGCCCCCATATAAGCAGACACAATAGAATTCCACGACACCAAGTCCTGAACACCCCGCTGACACAAATCATCGAACACGTGCTGTGCGTGGGTGACGGCGCCGCACTTGCCATACATTGAGACCAGCGCATTGCAAACGAACACATTGGAGGCAAAGCCAGATCGTGCGACGGTAGCATGGAGGGAAGCACCGAGGGAGAGAAAGGGACAAGCTTTGAAGACAAAAGGGAAGGTATAGTGGTCAGGGGTCCACCCCAGTGACTTCATCCGACGGAAAAGAGCGAAAACTTGGCGAGGGGTTCCGAGATGAAGGGCGCGCCTTATGAGTTGGTTCCACCAGAAAACGGAAGACGGCGACGGAGGGAGGCGCTGTAGAAGCTGAATGGCGGCGGCAGGGGAATTGCAGGCCATGTATGCTCCGATTAGGTCCGTCACCAAATGCAGAAGACCCTGCACGATGCTCTGCTGATGCCACACTTTGGCGTGGGTTAAGGAGTTGCATTGTTTCAAGATTGAAGGTATGATTGTGATGGTTGCAGTTGAAGAAGCCGCAGAAGAGAAGAAGCGAGTGCTGTTGGAGAATGGTGACAGTGACAGTGACAGCAACACCTTCGTCTTCAATGGTTGCTTACACATGAATCTCTCACGACACAAACTTCTCAACCTAAGATCCAACAAAACATAGAATCATGTGTATTATATGAATAACCATTCAAGTTTTTCATTTTGATAAATTATTTATTAATATAAAATAAAATTATCAAAAAAATGATAAGAAATCTTTTACCAAATTTTTATTTACCAATTTCAATTACAATTTAGATGAAATGACTTATCATATACTTAATTTTACTTTATATACATAACATCATACTCAAAAAAAAAAATCATCCTCTAGTAAATTAATTATAAAAGCTATTCTGAATTTAAATGTTCCTTTTTAACCATCTTCCATCCCCCAAAATTATTTAATTTTATTTCAGTTTAAATTTGATATTTCTTTTTCACCTTTCCTGCAAAATTGCACGATTAATATTTTATTCAAATGCATCATATTTGGTGTAACTTTCACAACTTTTAATCATTATAATCAATACAAGTATCAAACAAAGAATATAATTTCGTTGTTATCGTATTATAAATATGATTTTTTATTTAGTCACAACCATTTCATTGGATAAATTTTAAATATCTAATTTATTAATTAGACAATAATTCACTTAATTGAAAAAAAATAAAGTGAGTTATTATAAAGATATTTATGATCAGTCGTGAGTTGAATTTCTATAGATGACAAAAATTAATATTATGATAACATTTTAAAAAATAAATTAAAATCAACATATTAAACACATTTTATTAGACTTACAAAATAGTAAGACCTGTTCAACAGAAAAGAAGAATTAAAATTATCGATTTTGTAATTTATTTTCTTGAACATGCTTTTTTTATTCATTTTTTGTTCAATGCCCAAACTGAATGAATATTTTTGTTTTTCTTTATTAAGATTTAAATTTAAACGTAAATTTCTCTGTTTTTTTGTTTTTTCTTGTATTTTTAATTGAAACCCAAAAATTCACATTAATAAGGGTGAATAGTTCAACTCTGCAGATTCAATATTGAAGCAGTATAACACTCTCGGCTATGGGGTTTAGGGTTTACTTCACCACCGTCACAACCGTCACCGCCGTCACCGACTCTTAACGTGGTTCATTGCATTTCACTGCATTGCGAATATGACATTGTCAATGAATCGAGATGAGACGCTGAAATCTGGTTGCACAAATCCCTGTTGTTACAAGGTAGTACCTCTTCCTTTAACGCATGTCCAATTTTTAGCGCTACACTTTCGATTTTAACCATACGTTTTCTTTCCCTCTTTATACGCAGTTGAAGGAGAAATACTTGAAGGGGGTAGAAGCGCGTAAGGCTCTGCGACAAGCCGTCGAGATTCTGCAAAAGGAAATCCAGTCCCGCAGTACCAATGGTAACTAATATTTTAAATTTCTAAGATTTGGGGTATCAGGCATTATCTGGTTATTATTGGCTTAGTATGCATAAGCAATTGGCTTAGTTTGTTTGAGTGAATGTTGAATATGGTATTAATGTGATGTGATGTTATTCTCTGCAGCATGTGGGGTCAAAGTGGAAAGAGAGGATAAATTGGGGGAATTTACTCCTGCTAAGGTACCCTTAGGGAGTGAAACTTCCAGTTTTGAGCCTCAGATTGATACTCCCACAACACAGCAGGGGTGCAGTGGCCGTGGGGATGAGAGCGGGATCTTACAAACTGATAGGGAAAAGGAAATTGGTAGATTGAAGGAGCTGCTAGAGGAGGAAAAGCGAAGGGCTGATTCGGAGAAGAAGAAAGCTGCCGAAGCTTGCAAATTGCTGGAAGATGAAAAGAATAAGGCTGCTGAAAAGGACAAGGAAATCGGTAGGTTGAAAGGGCTTTTAGATGTGGAGAAGAGAAGGGCTGATTCTGAGAGTAAGAAAGCTGCTGAAGAGAAGAATAAGGTTTCTGAAAAGGAAAAGGAGATTAGTAGATTTAAGGAGTTTATCGAGGCAGAGAAGAGAAGGGATGAGTCTGAGAGGAAGAAATTAAATGAACTTTCCAAGTTACTTGAAGAAAAAACAAATAAGGTTGCTGAAAACGAAAAGGAAATAGGTAGATTGAAGGAGTTTATTGAGGCAGAGAAGAGAAGGGATGATTCTGAGAGGAAGAAAGTCAATGAAGTTTGCAACTTACTTGAAGAAGAGAAGAATAAGGTTGCTGAAAAGGAAAAGGAGATTAGTGGATTGAAGGAGTTTATTGAGGCAGAGAAGAGAAAGGATGATTCTGCGAGGAAGCAAGACAATGAACTTTGCAAGATGCTTGGAGAAGAAAGGAATAAGGTTGCTGAAAAGGAAAAGGAAATAGGTAAATTGAAGGAGTTTATCGAGGTAGAGAAGAGAAGGGACGATTCTGAAAGGAAGAAAGACAATGAAGTTTGCAAGCTACTTGGAGAAGAGAAAAATAAGATTGCTGAAATGGAAAAGGAAATCTGTAGATTGAAGGAGCTTGTAGAGGAGAAGGAGAGAAGGGCTGATTCTGAGAGGAAGAAAGTCAATGAAGTTTGCAACTTACTTGGAGAAGAGAAGAATAAGGTTGCTGAAAAGGAAAAGGAGATTAGTGGATTGAAGGAGTTTATCGAGGCAGAGAAGAGAAAGGATGATTCTGCGAGGAAGAAAGACAATGAACTTTGCAAGATGCTTGGAGAAGAAAGGAATAAGGTTGCTGAAAAGGAAAAGGAAATAGGTAAATTGAAGGAGTTTATGGAGGCAGAGAAGAGAAGGGATGATTTTGAAAGGAAGAAAGACAATGAAGTTTGCAAGCTACTTGGAGAAGAGAAAAATAAGACTGCTGAAATGGAAAAGGAAATCTGTAGATTGAAGGAGCTTGTAGAGGAGAAGAAGAGAAGGGCTGATTCTGATAAGAAGAAAGCTTCTGCAGCTTGCAAGTTACTAGAAGAAGTAAAGAAGAAGGCTGCTGAAAAGGGGGAGATTGCCCGAGTTGAGGCGGAGAAGTATAGGACTCAAATTGGACAATTGGAGAAACAGGTTAATGACGCAAAAACAAAGTTGGTGTCTGAGATATCTATGTTTAAAGAGGCAACCAAAAAGTTTGAAGCTGATAAGAGCAAACTATTAGCAGAAAAAAGAAAGGCTGATTCAGCATTGGCAAGAGCAAATGAAATATTAGAGGTAGAAAAACAAAAGGTTGACGAGGAAAAAAGGCGTGCAGATGCAGAGATGGTTAAACTGGAGGAGCAGAAGGCACTTGCTGAGGATAACTGGAACAAGTTCATGAAAGAGAAATGTCTTGCTGATCAGATGTCTCAGCAGTTAGAAGAGAATAAGAAGACAATTGAGGATTTCAAACAGAAGATCCATGAACTCTCATCCTTGACAAAGCCTGTTGAAATGGCTACTCACAAGGTTAAAGCTGAAAGTACAAAAATGAAGCTTTTGAAAAACAAACTAAAGCTTGAAATGCTACGAGCAAAGCATACCAAGCAAAAATACAAGTTAGAAGCAAGTCGGTATGACATTTTACGGAATGAATTAGGCCGTCTAAAGATTGATTTCATTCAATTTCTACATCGTGTTGATATGCTTGATGCATCCTTTTCACCTGTTGCTGGATCTAGGCGCGAACAAACAAAGGTTGGTTTCAGTGACAAACTGTTTACGGTTATGTATAATGTTTGAGTATTTTTGTTTTCTGCCAAATTTTTATCTCATCTACTGGTTGAAATCATGCACACTTTTGAAGCCAATGATCTCATACTGGATACTCTCATATGCAGATTAAAGTGTGGGACTACTTATGTTATGGACAATTGGTTATGAACTTATTGGTTGGTTGTCCCCTAAATTTTGCAATCTTTGATTTTATGATCATATAACAGTAGCACTAACAGACTGGTTAACTTTGGGAAATGGGGGTTTTCAGTATACATAATTATTTGAGTTGTTATATTATATAAGCGATAATAGTTGTGTAGTTGTTATGGATGGTACTTGGTTACATGTCTGAATTCATATAATTAGGTATTTGTTTTAAATTTCTTTTGTCGGCTCCCTTTTTTACTCTATTTCTTCTTTTGTATATGCCCGTCTTAACTATTTTTATCTTTGTTGGATATCACTTTTGCAGCATGAAAATATACTAGACAAGCAGAATTCAAATGTCATTAGACAAATTGGCAAGCAAAATTTGTCTGAGATGCGTAGCCAATTTGATAGTGAGGTTCTGGAGCCTTGCTGCACAACGGTGGATGTAAGTGATCCATTGAGGAAGAATAGCACTCCACGCCTCACTCCTGGTGGAAATTGCTCCGAATCTATCACAGGTATTGGTTTTAAATTGGAGTCTCTTGTTAGAGGATCCAACCAAACAAAGTTACAGAGTTCTGCTGTAAATTCCAGTACAGAATCTTTTTCTGATGGACAGTTGATGGGCTCACAGGATGCAAGCATTTTTCCGGTTATTGCCTCAGGACAGTTGACTCAGGAGATCTTTAATACTAAACAAAACATGTGCAACCCATCTGATAAATCTATTGATGTGCACCACAAGAAGAGAAAAAGAATGCATGATACAGTTGAATATATTGCAAATTTGTCTTCTGAGAGACTCGCTGATTTTCATGGTTTGTTGTATAGAAAACATGGTGAATGCTTAGGAAGAAAAGCAGCGCTTCAGAATCCTAATAATGTACAGGAAGAGAATAAAAGGGCCCACAAGAAGAGAAAGAAATCTCGAAGGGAAAAAGTGGACATGATACCTTGGATTAAGAGTGATGAGAAAAAAACAATAGCAGAGACCAACAGTGAGGTCTATGATGATGCAAATGTCTGTAGACACACTTCCTGCCCTCCTCCACGTACTTTAGAAACCACTCAAGCATGTGGGGAAAGAATATGTGATGTTGCAAATAATTTTGATTCCATAATTAATATTGATAAGGTGCCTGATGAAAATTATATGAAATTATTAGAATTAGAAAATGCTTTCAGTGAAGAATGCTATAGAAAAGCAATGGATTTTCCCTTGTCTCCATCCCTTCCTGAAATTGAATTTCATGAAATATTTGACGAGGATAATTTGATGATTCCCTCTCAATATAAATCTCTTCCAGAGAACGTGTTGAGTTCAAGAACAGACCTGTTCATTTCACCTTCCTCTGATGTAATTAATGTTGAATTAATTTCTAGTGCACAAAAATATGATGATTGTGGAGTTACTTGTAATTCACATGTGCTCACCACAGAAAATTCAAGGACTGCTTTTCCGGTGGAGGATGGAATTGGATCTTTAAACAATAAGCTTCCTGAATTTTGTGTTGTCTTTTCAAATGTTATGGACAATAATATCATATCAAGGATACTTACTGCTACAAAAAATTGTATAGCTCAGTGCAATTTGTCTACTCAAACAGGCTGGGCGGTTAGTAACATATTAACTGCACTTAAAATGGAAGAAAAGCTCTCACAGAAGTAAGTGTCTCGTTCTCTTTTTGATAGTATGAGGTCAATGCTGTTGAACACCTTCTATAGTTTTTGTTTCACTATTTTGCTTTCCTTGTTGAGACAAAAAAATCAGTTCATGATAGTATTTAACTGTAGACAAATGGTTGTGTTGATATTAATTTTATTATTACTTTTTAATTTCTCAGGGAGAGGGTTTCAGTGCTGTTAACACTTATGCTGTTCAATTTTTCCACAACGACAACAAAGACATTTGGGAGACTCTGGGATGGGAAATCAGTCCAGTGCTTGCGATCATATTCTGAACATATTTACACAGGTTTTCTAATCTATTTTATGATCAACATTAAAATAATCTTTTAATATATTAATTAATATCATGTTATTTGCGCTTCATTAAACTTGAATTTAATTTGACGAAGTTCACGTCTTTTTCCTCAGTTATGAATGATGCAGAGACAAGAATCCTATTTGTAGAGAATTATTCTTTGTATGAGCTGCTTCACCTCATTGAAGATTTTCTTATAGAGGGAAAAGTTATAGTAAACAATAGAGTAGATGCTGAAACTCTGTCTTCTGATTTGAGAACCACTGATTTTCTGAGTTGTGTTAATGAGGAGGTATCATCTGATGCAGCTTCAAGTGAACAATTGGTGGCAGCAAGTATTATATTATCATCAGTATGTGCTGCAACTGATTATGTTGGATTTATCTGTGATGCTTCTTATCATATTCTTCGATCGGGCAAGTTGGATTCTCTGATGGTGTTGACCATTCTCCATATTTTTTCTTATCTGGGTGGAGAGAAGGTTTTTAACAAAAATAATTTTGGTTTAATGGTGACTGTTTTGAAGTCTCTAATTATGTTTCTTGAGGATGGGAGCCTATCTGTTGCTACTGCCTGTCTTCCTTCAATAAATCAGCTGCATGCTGAATTGTGTATGGATGCTAAATGCCCATTCTTGGAAGGTGCCGAATCCATTGATGCAGTTGCAAGCTTGCTCTTGGAAGAGATAAAACGAGTACATTCGTCCGAATCTAGATTCATGTCGGTTCAATGTGCAATTGACAAGCCCTGTTCGGAAAAATGCCTGATTTCTGCACCTCAACCTGATACCCTTAAAACTGTCGACTGTTGTTGCCTGAGTGATGTTCTTTCACTGGTGGAATTGGTAGCAAATAAAATGGTATTATTCTCATTATTGACCCTTGATCTATAAATTCTTTTTCATCAAGTTCTAAATTTATGGAGAAATTCACCTTCCTGAAATTAGTGACAATCTCTTCTTTTAGAATTGATGCCATACTGAAATTAATAGAATTATACAATGTGAAATTGACCATGAAAATGTTTCATGAATGTGATGTAACTCATGTTATTCACTATCATTTGCTGAAATAAGTGACTTGTTGCCAAGGCCTAATTTTTTGCGTGGTGGAGAGCTATACTGTTCTCGACTTCTCATATTATTATTTAGGTGATTTCATCATTATCAATCCCCCTGATTTCATGTTTCTTTTCCTAATACAGAGCTGGCACTGGGCTGACATGAAACTTGTTCCTCAGTTGCTGAATATACTCGACTCATGTGTAGATGAGAACTTCGCTATTCGTATAATTGTTCTTCTAGGTCAGCTTGGAAGGTAAATTGATCAATTTTGCTCTGATATTATTATTGTGACTAATCATTCATGCATAATGTGATACATATTTTGTATGAATAGAGGATATATGTATGTTTCATAAGAGTGAGAAATTGAGAGGATATATGCATGGCTTATCAAGTTAAACAGAGCCTCTTACAAATAAGATAATTTAGAGTTGTCTAAACGAAATAATGATTTTTTATTGTTGAACACTAAATCCCACTTTCTGGGTATCAGCTTATTGTGTTTTGGATGAAGTAATTTAAGAGAGTAAATGTACATTATTTGGTGAATTTAAAATTCATTGGAGTAAAATCTGTTATTTCATTGGAGTAATATAGGAAATTAAAATAAAATTGAAATTTAGGAATTTTTAGAGAGTATTTTTGAATGGAATTTTATCTTAAAAGAAAATTTTAATTACTTTATCCAAATAAAAGAAATTGTAATGCTAGATATTTAATTACTCTATATAAACAAAAGATTTAGAAAACTAAGATAATTCAATCAGAAGGAATTCAATTGGCATGCATTTCAATTTCTTGAAATTTTAAAAATCCCTTGTCCATACACAATGTTAGGCTTTAAGCTACAAATTAATTGATTTCTCTTGATATTGAACATTAAAATATTATTTGATCGTATTTGCTTTAACAAAGAAGGGTGCTTTCACATAATTATTGTTTGTGTTTTAACAAAGTGATAAATGTTATAAATTTCAGGACTGGAGTTGATGTTGGTGGATTTGAAGATGAAGGTGTTAAGAACTTGAGATGTTATTTGTTTACTTATTTTTGTCGCGCCTCTTCCATGAAAGCAGACCTTTCTCTTCAATTTGCCACTGCCAGTGCTCTGTTTGGCCTTCTTCCTCTTGATTTTGAAACCCTTTTTCATGCCAACATCAATCTTTCAGCTTATTCTAAATCTGTTTGTGACAACGCTGAAACTCTGAGGAAGTGGTTCTCTGGGCTGGGTAAAGATCAACAGAAATTGCTATTTGATGTATATAACAAGTAAAAATTTTATCAGCAGTTTTGACATGAATTGAAATAGGATTTCCGAGCCAATTGATTCAATATTTTTGAGAGCCTTCAACTTGGCTTGTATGTCGTCGTTCTGCTTGTTTCTGAAATGTTGTACATAATTTCTCTTTTTAGCTGTAAACTTGTAAATTTCTTGTCATTATATTTATAGTGAAACTGGTTGGCCTCTTGCAAGCATGAATCTTATAAATTTGATGATTCTTATGTTAAACATAGAACGGAATGGATTTATCTTATGTAAGGACAGGAAATTTTATGTGGATATTCAAATACAATGATCCTTAGATGGTTTTATTTTAAATTATTTTTTTCTTCAATGTTTTGCTGGATAAAACAATTTAAATTTATTAAATTTAATGTTTTTTCTTTAAATGAAGTATTTTATCTGATGATAATTTATTCTTTTGACTGTAGGTTTCATGGCTCATATAGAAAAGAGCAAGTCATTTAAATTAATTACACATTTTATTCCATTTCTGTCTTGTTTGGAAAGTGTAAGATTGCATTGGAGAAAGTTTAAATTTATAATTAACAAAAAAGTTTTCAAAGAATTTTACACACTATTAAAGCATCAAAGAATAAGAGAAAAAGGTTTACACATTTATTTCGGAAAAAAAAAACGAAAAACTTAAAATGAAACAGACAGGTGTCAAAATGATAAATAAGAGTGGTTGGTCATTTTAGTGGACATTGTTTTTCTTATATTGTTATAGATTAGAAGCCCATTTAATCTTTATAACAATTAAGTTTCTACTTAATACAAGTTTTTGGCCATTACTTCCTGCAACCTTTGTTTTCTCTTATTCTTTTGTTCACCCCACTAATAGTTTCATCATCATGTCCAAACAAAAGCGTCTTGATTTTCTTAGAAACAGAAGGCAAGGAGGAGAAAGCGGCCAAAGGAGAACACTTTCAGGAAAAGTGATATCATCGGAGACAAATGAATCTCATATCCCAGGACTTGAGATTCCAGTTGAAAGAAAACCAGTGTGGATGTCAGAGTATGAAGAAAGAGAAAGCTTATCAGTTACAAGTGCAATGTGAGTGACTAAAATTGATCAGTGACATTTGAAGAAGCGATTAAAAAGCAAAAAGTGGATAGATGCAATGGTAAACGAAATGGAGGCAATTGAAAAAAATCAAACGTGGGAATTGATTGATGTGCCCAAAGGAGTAAAGCCAATTGGAGTTCAATGGATTTTCAAAACTAAACTCAAAGGAAAATGGAGAAATTGACAAATTTAAAGAGACCAATAGAAAAAGGGTATGCACAATACTATGAGGTGGACTACATTGAAGTTATTTCACCAATTGCTAAATTGGAAACCATACACGTCATACTTTCAATGGCTGTAAGTTTGGCTAGGTCATATTTCAACTAGATGTGAAAAGCACATTTCTTTATGGAGAGTTTAAGAAAATAATATATGTACAACAACCAAGAGCTTGGTACAACAAAATAGAAGGATATTTCTAGCGACGTGATTTTGAAAGATATTTTTGTGAGCATACATTATTCACAAAGTCAATAGAGAGAGGTAAAATTTTGATTGAGTCTATATGTAAATGATTTAATATACACTAGAAATGATGAGATCGTGTATGATGACTTTAAAACCTCCATGATATAAGACTCATTTTGGAAAGATAGGTATTTTCTTGGAGGTGAAACTTTGCAGAATGCACATGAAATTTTTATGTGTCAAAGAAAACATGCTCAGGAGGTTTTATCTCAGTTTGACATCATGGATTGTAATGCACTCAAGAATTTAATTGTTCCAAAAACATAGCTGTCTAGAAATGATTCATGGCCTAAAATGGATGCTACTATATTCAAACAAATGGTTGGGAGTCTTATTTACTTAATGCAACCAGACCATACTTAATATATGGAGTTAGTCTAATTAGCCAATTCATGGCCAATCCCATGGAAACTCGCTGGTTTATAGCCATGAGAATTTTAAGGTACTTAAATGGGACAACTGATCTCAACATTTTTTACAAGAAAGGAGAAAACACAACATTGGTGGCTTATACAAATAATGATTTTGCCAGAGAAATATATGATTGGAAAAGCATGTCTGGATTTGTTTTTTCATTAGGATCTGGGGCAATTTCATGGTCTTTCAAGAAACAGCCAGCGATAACACTATTTACAACATAAGCATAGTACAAAACTACAACATCATGTGCATGTTGATGTATCTAGATCAAGAAAATATTGGAGACCATAGGTTTTAAAGAATAGAAGCATATTATGATTTTGTGTGATAATATAGTTATTCAACTATCTGAGAATCCTTTCTTTCATGGAAGAAGTAAACATATAAATGTTAGGTTTCATTTCTTAGAAGATCTTGTTAACTTAATTGTGTTCACATAACTCAAGATGAGCTTTGACTTCAGGAATCATGTAAATAAGAAATATATTCTCAGATTTAGAAGTATATTTCGAACTGTAGGATTCAAAATATATTAATTTTTGAAATACATTTTAGATGGTGTAATTTAGAATATTTTTAAGTTATACCATACAAAATATTTTTTAAAAATAATAATTTCAAATTATATAATTTGAAATATATTTTCAGACCCATAAATAATTTAAGTTTTTATTAATTTATATTAAAGGTAAAATGGTCATTTCATCGCCCAAGTTTTTTTATATTATTTTTATTATTATTAAAAATCAAATGAAGTAATATAAAGAATATATTGTTTTATTGTTAACAATTATGTTTTAAAATGTATAAAAATAAATGATGGAAGTAAGTTAATAAATAAAAATAATAAATTCTGCAAATATCTTGCACAGTGTTAACAGAACATTTATTTTTTGTAAAAGCAATGGCAACACATGATAATGTAATATTCATGCATCTAACACTAATTGGCATTACAAACATTATTGTAATACACTTAACTTTTCCTTTTAAAGGAAAAAGACAAAACCTTAACCCCCTCCAAACACAGCCCACGTTAAATGTACATTATTAAAGTGAAAGTTTTTATTACTGTCAACAAATTAAAAATATTATATATAATTTCTCAAGATATTTATTTTGAAAGTTAGTAAATTTAATATATATACATATATATATATATATATGTGTATATATATATATATATATATATATATATATATATATATATATATATATATATAATGCAATGATGCTGTAGAAAGAAACTTTGCATTTAATTATAGGAGGTGAGAAGGAAGTCTAAAAAGTATCTTTTATTCATACCATTTTGAAGAGAAAAAAAATGATGAAAATGGAATGATTTTTTTAACATTTTCTTTCTTTTTTACTTGTTTTCTGTTCTTCTGATTCTAACAGTCCATTGAAGACTTTCAGCTGCTTCATGACGGAATGTCAGTTCTTCTCATTTTGAACAAATCACATTTTCTGTTAACTTTCTGTACATATTTTCAAGTGTCAGCCTACCAATCTTTCAAAAGGGTAGAAAATTGTTTTTTTTTTTTTTTTTTATTACTACATTGGAGAGAGACATCTAATTATTTATCGTGTTGTCATTATAAAGATTCCATTTTTTGATGTACAAATAAATAGATACCATATGCAAGCACGTGGACACAACTGCAACACAACATGTTGGAAGGTTAGCTGCATAATCTTTGGTGAACAAATAACTTTTCCACATGCATAAATAACTGCTTATTTGTGATGCATCACTCCATGCACTCAAACTGTTTGTGATTTGTACAGTAGTGCAACACAATAACCATGGGCTCCGTGGACTTCAGTGACACTTTGGAGCACCAACCCTTGCTAGTAGGGCTTGACTCACAGACACAGATTAAAAATTTGTCATCTGAGGCCATTGAAGAGTTCTTGGAACATAGGCCTATTGCATTGAGATGGTGGTCAAAGCTTGTTGTGTGGGAGTCAAGACTCTTATGGCTCCTCTCTGGGTCTTCTATTGTTGTGTCCATTTTCAATTACATGCTTAGTTTTGTGACGTTGATGTTCACTGGCCATTTGGGGTCTCTAGAACTTGCTGGGGCATCTCTAGCCAGTGTTGGTATTCAGGGTCTTGCTTATGGTATTATGGTATGGACACTACTACTTAACATACTCTTCTGAACATATTTTTAACTGGTACAAAATTAGATGCAATGTTTTTGACATTATTCTCTGAGCAGAAGAAGTTTGACTCAACAATAGAATAGAATCAATGTTTTCTTCTTACTTTTTACTTAACATCACTGATGTTTGTGTGGTTTTAAGACATTTAAACTATACAAAGTGTATTGCAGAGTAAGAGTATGATACTAGTATTGATTGAATATTTGTGATGATTGCATATATTTTGCTTAAACAGTTGGGAATGGCAAGTGCAGTGCAAACTGTGTGTGGACAAGCATATGGAGCAAAAAAGCTTGGAGCAATGAGCATCATATTGCAAAGAGCAGTGATCTTACACATTGGAGCAGCAGTGATTCTTTCATTTCTGTACTGGTTTTCTGGGGATTTTCTGAAAGCCATAGGACAGTCAGAGAGCATAGCAGAGAGAGGCCAAGTGTTTTCCAGGGGACTCATTCCCCAACTCTATGCATTTACTATAAGCTGTCCAATGCAGAGGTTCCTTCAAGCTCAGAACATTGTGAATCCTCTTGCATATATGTCAATTGGGGTGTTCCTTGTTCACATTCTTCTCACTTGGGTAGTTGTCTATGTTTTGGACTATGGTCTTCTAGGGGCAGCCCTTTGTCTCAGTTTTTCTTGGTGGCTTCTTGTCTTGTTGAATGCCTTCTACATCATATTTAGCCCATTATGCAAGGAAACTTGGACTGGTTTCAGTGTAAAAGCCTTCAGAGGAATTTGGCCTTATTTCAAGCTCACAGTTGCTTCTGCTGTCATGTTATGGTATGTATGACTTTATCACTATATATCAATCTCTCCCCAGTTTTTACTTTTTACATAAATTCTTTTATACATAAATGAGTCTTGATTTCTATACACCATTTACAATTGCTAACCACTCAAGATTGAGGTGGCTATAACTTTTAAAGTACTGTATCTGTTACATTGTAACTCAAGAACTTTTGAAAGATATTTTTTCTACTGACTATATTGATTACCTTTCTTTTATCATTTATATTCTTACTTTTCACTTAATTTTTAAGTAATTCACTTTTATACATTTATTGTACTATAAAAATGAAAAGGACAAAAAACTTATAAATATTTTCTTCAATTCATGAAAATTTATTATATTTTCTAGTTTCTCCAAAATAGTCACAAAGGAAACTTAAAAAGAAATTGATAAAGTAGCTTTTGAAATTAGTGTATGAACTATTTAGTAAATGTGTAGATTTCAGTTAAAGAAACTCAAGTATTTTTTCACTCAGCATTAAAATCTTCATTCCTTATTTTATACATAATAAATTCTCTAAATATCTTTCAACTTCTATCTCAACATAGTGTTACTCGGCATAGATACACACACACACATGATTATTTACATCAATTTGTTCTATTAATCTAATCTTAAAAGGGTATCTTAATGCAGTTTGGAGATATGGTACAGCCAAGGACTAGTGCTTATATCAGGACTTCTCTCCAATCCCACAATCTCACTGGACTCAATTTCAATTTGGTATGTCAATAAATATAGTCTTGGAATATTTCTTCTTGTATTGTGCCAAAGAGTTATATATATTTTCTCATTTTCTCACTTCTATGTGGGACCTAGCACTTTGATTATTTCCAACAACCATAACATCTGTCTTAATGTGGTTTCAGTATGAACTATTTGAACTGGGATATGCAATTCATGTTAGGCCTTAGTACAGCAGCCAGGTTAGCAACAAAACAATGTGTTTTTTCATTCCAAAAACCTTCTCAAAAGTTTGCTAATGGAATGATCCATCATTGCAGTATCAGAATCAGCAATGAATTAGGAGCATCCCATCCAAGGATAGCAAAATTCTCTGTCTTCGTAGTTAGTGGAACCAGCATCCTCGTTAGTGTGATTTTCTGCTCCATTATTTTGATATTCCGGGTTACTCTGAGCAAACTTTTCACTTCTGACTCTGAAGTCATTGAGGCTGTGTCTCATTTGACTCCCTTGCTTGCCATTTCTGTTTTCCTGAATGGCATTCAACCAATACTTTCAGGTAACAAAGCCATAAAAATTACACAAGCACAAGCACCAACTTTGGTTTATCCCAATTATGGTTAAATTTTCTTGGAAATATTTCAGGGGTGGCAATTGGTAGTGGATGGCAAGCAGTAGTGGCTTATGTAAACTTGGGATCTTACTATTTTGTTGGTCTTACTGTTGGATGTGTTCTTGGCTTTAAAACTTCTTTAGGAGTTGATGTAAGTTTGGAACATTTCTGTCACTGATTCTATCCAGCTCTCACTTGTTAAGTTTGTGAAGAACAAATTTCATGCAATGTATTTGTAATTTTCATAGGGTATTTGGTGGGGAATGATCCTTGGAGTTCTTATACAGACAGCAACTCTAATAGTTCTGACTGCAAGAACAAATTGGCAAGCAGAGGTATTCAAAATCAAAACTTTACTCTGCTAACATCTTATATATGTTACATTACATCACATTATGGTTTGTCATATGTGAAGTTGTGATTTTGTGAACCGAATTTGAATTCCTTTTAGGTTGAAAAGGCTGTTGTTCGCATCAAAAGATCCGCAGAAAACGACACCTTGGATCAACTTGTTGCTGACTCATAGGGATTCATCTTTTTAATTCATGGCTTGGTAGTAGGAATGCATCTTAGCTGCATAGGAATGTAGTGTAGGAGTACCCAAGGGGACGTTGTTGAGGACTTTCTTCTCTCTATCTATCTCTGTTCACATAATTTTGAGAATCTAATATGCAATAATGAAAACCTAAATTTCACTTTCAGCACAACTATGTCATGCAGTTTTGTTTCAAGAATTGATCTTGAATCAACAAGATTTTATGAAAGTAATGTTAAATAAACACGAGTTTGTTGTAACCTGACTTTAGTTTGGATAACAAATATTAGAACATTGATTTTGATTCGATGTTTTTCCCAAAATGGCTTGACTTAACATATCAATTCTAACATGTATAGGTTTCTCTTTAAAAAAAAAAAACTGTATATCTTAATAAAATAGTATCATTTTTAATCTTTCTAAAATAATAAATAATATTCTTTTTCTAAAAACGAATTTAGACTAAACTAGTTTAAATCTATTTGGTAACCAATTAAATGGATCGAATCAAAATTAGTGAGACTTAATTTAAAATACTACTTTTTCCAATTGGATGAATCCATTTTGTTATTTGGATCGACCAATCGGATTAATACTATTTTTTTCATCCCTATCCTAATTATTTTGATAATGCCATTGAAGAATTAATAACGCATAGGCCTGTGACACAAAAACTTGTTTTTGGTGGCCAATGTTTCTTTCAATTATTTCCTTACTTTTGGTGACCTTCATGTTTAGTATGGCCAAGGTTTAGAATATGAAAAAGTTCTGCTTGTCTCTGAAATATGCACACTGATAGTTAAATAAATTGTTTTTTTATAAGTACACGTAAGATAAGAAAAAATAAAGTTTTTTAAAAATTTAAATTAATTTTCGTATATCAATTTTAAATTTTGGAAATTTTCTTTTAAAAATCTTGATCAACTAATTAATCTTCACAACTAGCTGGAGTTTCTACTTCAATCACGTCCATCACCAAGTCTACACAGTTCCATACATTCGACATTACTTGTGGGTAGTGTGATAATCACGTAATTAATTTCTACAAAAATAACAAAATGTAAAGTAGTTCTTCCGCGATAAAACAAGGCCTAAAAAGAATAGAGCGTTGAGACAGTAAAGTAAGCAGCAATGTGTGAGCATTACAACTACAACTAAATGTTGACGCGTATTCATGAGATTTATGAAAGTCTAGGTTTACACATCAAGGGTTCAACACAACATTTGACAAGAGATGCGATGCAGAAGGGGGTCCTGAGATTACAAACGAGAGATCAGGAGTGGTATCACTGAAGCATCCTCTCCCATTACCGGTTGGAACAAATCTAGCTCCCCATATCGCTCCAGGACACGCATTCTGCAGTCCTCAGCAGCCATCATACCAGTAGAGAATGCACCATGCACAGACCCCGTATACAGCATACTTGTTGCTTCCCCCGCAAAGAATAAATTATCTACAGGAACCCGTAGCCTCTCATACAGATCGTGTGGTTTTCCAACTGCATCATAGCTATACGAACCTAATGTATTAATATCTGTACCCCATCGAGACACAAGATACTGAATCTGCATAATTCAAACAAATTATATCTTAAAAACACCAATAGGTCTGGCGCCTAAACAAATATGGATTGTAGCTTTTACTTCTCTTGCATAGCAAAAGGTAATATAAAACATAAGAATTATCATGGTTACCGGTGAAGAAGCATCTGGAAGGATCTTTCTGAGCTGCATGAAAGCAAAGTTAGCAGCTGCTTCATCAGACATTTTCTCAATGTCTTTGGCCAGCTGCCCAGCAGGCATGTAAACAAGGACATGGCGACCTGTAGCCTTGTGGAGATTAAGAAAGTAGCTGCATCCATATGATGTCTCTGCAACTACTCCTAAGAATTCAACATTGGGCCAAAAAACATTTTTAAAGTGTAAAATTATTTTATTTTCAATCCCAACTCCAATATCAGAAATGGCAGCTTCTTTCCAGTCTGGTAGCTTTGGCTCAAATTGTATGCCCTTTGACTTCAGCACCCCAAGAGGCACAGCAATAATAGCAGCGTCTGCAACAAATGTTTTCCCATTTTCCACTGTCACCTTTACTTCATTATATTGCCTAACTATTTTTGTTACCCTGAGAAGATGTATTATCGATGCCATTAAATTTAGTTAAGGAACATAACTGGGGACACAGATTTCCAAAACCCAACTTGAATTAATACATACCTGTGTCCAAGGCGAATGTCAAGACCCTTGGCTAGGGTATTTATAACGGGCTGGTAACCCCTGACCATAAGACCATGACCACCAGGTAGCAATACTTCCTGTGGGCAGAAAAAATGGAAGAATAAGTCAAAGACAAAAAAAGGTTAATGCGAGTGGTAATTAACAGTTAACTGGCACAAGTGACTAGAATCAAATATGATCCATCTCGTAATGCGTCCTTTAATCTAATATCTAATATACTAAACAAAAACAAGTATAAATGGCACGGCTTGCAACGTAACCTCAAACTCAAACCTTTAGGCATAACTGTGGGTTTGAAACTTTACAATCAACACTTTATTCTCCAACTATAAACACACACACACACACACACATATAACAATTATTACAATAGACAGCTGAAAGAGAAAAAGTTTCCCATTCACTTCAGGCCACCACCTATCAATGATTTGTCGACAAATTCAAATTTCAGTGGCATAAGCCTATAACAGAACCGAAACATCTCTAACTGGGTTTTGTCAAATTACCTGATCCCAACATTTCAGCGATATGGCATCAGCATCCGCAGCAAACCAGCCCTCCAATCTGCACAAATACCATTGCAGCACTTTGTGGGAAAGCCCTTCCAACCTACATACAATAGATAAAATTAAATTATATATTACTTGAGCTTCAAGAAAATAAATAACAGTGATCAAAGGACTTTATATGCCATAATGACCTCAATTCTGGTTTTCTTTCAAAAACAATTTTAAGTGCACGAAGTATGGACATGTCTTCACTGAATTCATCTCTTACTTTGTTGGCCTGCATTAGACAGGGTCAATATTAAGAGGTGATGCTCATAATAAGAAGAATCATTGACAGAATGAATCAGAAAAGCAATGTAATCCACAAAAGTTCTCTTTTTGATAATGAAAATTCAATATATCAGATAAACCATATAATTAGAAATATTAACATACTTGCCTCTTGTAAAATCACTTCAAATGTTTCACCAATTTTTGTTACCAACTCCTGGGGAACTTGATTCCCATCCATATCAAAAAGTGCATAGCTGCAAGAAGTCGATTGTATTCAACAATGTATATTATTCAGTATAAGCAGAGATTAAATTGAAGCATACTCTAAAGTAGTCAATTAATCATGGAAGTACACAGCAGAAATAGATATCTTATCATTTAAATATAAAAAAGATACACTCTTTACCTTTCCAAATCATGGTCATAAAGGACAGAATTATCTTCGCTTGTACGGTAAAGAGGTAGTCCCAGCTTCCCAATCAATGGAGCCAGTGGATTCTCCTTGCAAACTCCATGCAACCTGAATCATTGTCTGCCACTTTTAATAATAGTAAAGGGAGAAATGCCACATTCTTGTTAATGTATGAAAAGAAAAAGGAGAACAAAGAGTGTAAGTATTACCATGATGCACCCAGGTCAACAGGAAAGCCAAATGAGTAATCAGTGTGAATTCGGCCACCAAGTCTTTCCCTAGATTCTAAAAGAACCACCTGATAGAAAAGTATAACAAGTAAAAAAGTATGTATGATCAAGAGAGGAAATTAAAAAATTAAAGGAGAGATTGCCTCTCTTCATTTGCTAAATATATGCTCGCTTGTTTTTGTCACTTCCTGGAGTTTTTAATTTTCACCCAGGATAGTTTCCCAGCTATTATAAAATGTTTTCATGTAAACAACCTTACCTAGACAGCGTCCCTAAATTGAGCCAGAACATAACAAACACCATAATAGAACAGTTCAACATTTTTTTTTCCAGTGAAAGAAATAGATTGCAATTAACTTTAAACTTCTGGGGGATACAGAACGAGGTTCAACACAGAAGAATTCATTTTTAATAGTATTTATTATTCAATCAGTATATATTACTTGCAATCTCACAGATATGGATCATTGCAGCCATGTAGGTAGCCGCAAGCACAACTTGGATAAAGTATCAATAATTGTGGATTAGAGTAGCATGCAAAACCAATAAACTAAAAAATTTATGTGAAAGATAGCCAAAAAAATTATTTGCCTGAATACCTGAAATGAGGCATCATGAAGCGCACGTGCAGCAGCAATCCCAGCCATGCCACCTCCTATTACAATAACAGAAGGTGACCTCCCCTGCTGTTTGTGAACATTTGCACAGCAAAGGTCTACAAGGAAGGAGAGGGAATCTAAGTCCATTTTATCAGATACAAAGAAATAGATACAAAACTTGAGAAAAAAAAAATAACTCTCAGATGCACAAGCTGGTACAGGCAATGCTCAGTTTGACTTTATGCACTTATAATTCGGTGGAAAGGCCCGAGAGGTTGTTTCCCTTTCCAAATCACACTCAATATTCAGCACTAAAAACACCATCATGATCGTAATCTTTATTTCTATGCACTTAACCCAGGTATTGTCTGAAAAACAGTCCACAACCAAGGGTTCCACAACCCAGGTTCTGTATCATCCGCAACTTCCACAACATCAAGGAACACGACTTAACCGTGACTAGAACAACAGTTTAAAACCTTGCAATTGAGAGTAAAACCCGCCAAAATATCAGTCACCTCCACGCCTAGACTCGAAGAGATTGCAATCTTATTCTTCCAAATATATAAGATAACTTTTGAAAGTTCAATTGCTAGACCCACTCTACCAGCCTAACCCTAGATCTATTAGAAAGTTCAAACTAAGCATGCACGCAAACATTTACCCTTTCATTCTACAAAATGAATTTGGTTAAAACACATGATTACTGTATCGTAATAAAACACAAGATCACTGTATCGTAATAAAACACATGATCACTGTATCGTAAAACAAGTTGCCATGCAAATGCACTTATATCTACAGACACGACAAATAAACAAAGGCATAAAAACACTTGAAAAAAACAGCATGCGGTGAAGAATTAAGAAACCTCTGCGTAATTGATGATTACTCTTGAATGTGGAGTTCATGGTGAAACGGTATGAGGAAATTACGATGGAAATTGGTTTTAGCGTTGGAATTGAATAGAGAAAAAGAAGATTGAGGTGAGAAATGGAGGGTAAAAATTAAGAGAGAAGTGATGAAGTGAAAGGAATTGAAATTAGCGAATAAACGAAGCTTCCCAAACCAGCTCATGCAGCTAATTTTGCAGAGGCCAAAGGAGCGCTCTCAGCCGAATCGGATCGCCACGAGGAGAAAGAAGAAGAACCAAAGGGTTGGTGAGGGTTTGGTTTGGGAGAAAACGGAGAGAAGCAAAAATCGAAAATGAAAACAAAGTTTATATCATAATAATTTAATTTAATGACCATCGTGCCCTTGTCACGCGTCGCATGCTCCTTACCTTTTAATGGAAAATATAAAAGACATTAAATTTACAAAATTTTAAATAAATTTTTGGTAAATATTACTATATATATTTATATAAAGTTTGATATCTATCTAAATTACATCAACACTGAAAAATTCATGAATCAAAATTTACTCTATTTGAGTTGGAAGATTATTACAAATGTACCATTTATGATGATATAAGTTGGTGTCAAAGTTTTAAAGAACATGTTATGTTGTTTTTTTTATGTTGTTTTTGGTAGATGAAGCTTCCACACAATCATTTCCGTATCTACTATTCTTTTGTAAATTAAGTGTCCATATTCTGCCCACTCTCAATTGCTTCTGTGGGGAAACTTCCATCTGCTAAATACTTATTATTCAACTTAAAAGACATAAATAAATAAATAATAATAATAATAATAATAATAATAATAATAGTAGTGATAGTGTTGAATGGTTAAACGTATAGATTACCAAATTGGTAAGTTTGTAATAATAGTTATACAAAATTTGTTAGTAAAATTAATACTATTGCTATTTAAGTTCTTATATTCACAACTTTGTATAAATTGGTTTTATCTGGTTAAACTTATGATAAAAAAACTATTAAAATTTGTATGAGTATATGTTATAATAAATTAAAACTTGAATGCATAATAGATACTTAAAAACAAGAAATATGGATAATATAAATTGAACTCTGGCTTAATTTTGAAGTCCATTATAAATTAACTTGCTTTATTTCATAGAGATTTTTTAAGTTTATAAACTTGTTGCATATGCGAAATAAAAAAATTAAGAGGAGAATGCAATTTTTTTTAAGGATCGTCATTAAAAAAATTATCCACATGTAACTTATAAACAATCGTCAAAATGAAGAATCGAACTATAATTAATTGAAGTAAAAAATCTTAAATACTCAAGTTCTTTCAACTTTGACCTATTACAACTAAGTGAATTTTAAAACTACCAATAAAGTTATCAAGTACATTTTAGTTATGTAAATTCATTTATGTTTTCCTTAGGAAATGTAAAATCCATTTATGTAAGTACCATTGTGCTCAACAATGGTTAAGAACTTTATTTTCAAAACAATCATGTTTTTAAAGGCTTTTTTAAATAATGTAAGCTCTCAAATAGAATAAATATTAGAACAAAAAATAAATATACTTAAGAGAACAATTATAATAAGAAAGCTAATTTTGAAAAGATATTTAGTACATCAAGAATGATTAGTAACATCTTTAAGAAAAAAAAAATTAAGTATGATAGTACTAGTGCAAGGAAAAAATTATGTCGCAGTTATTTTGGTCTTTTGACTTCGATTTTACACCCGATATATATGTTTGGCGAGGTAAAAAAAAAGATATGTTTATACTTCGGTTATGAACTGAGGCATGTGTAAGGGCTACTGCCTTGGTTCTAGAGGGAACTTAGGCCTAATGTGTATCACAAAATTTTAAAAAAAGTACTTTATGACCCAATAATAACATGACACGTAGCCATGATCCTTATACACACACCTACACCAACCACAGTGTGCCACATCATCATCTTCAACCTTCTCCCAAATCAGAAGCCCTAGCAACCATTCAAATCCTAAATGTCGCAGTGTGTCGTCACCACCATCTTTGACCATCGCATCACGTCGGAACAACTTCATGACGCCTTCATTCATCTCACCAGCGACGCAGAACAACCTCTCTTCACCATCTGAACGAAAATGTGAAACATCCCACGACTAAACCACTGTGAGCCATATCACGACTTCGATGCACGCATCGACGTTCGAAACCCAGAGGAGAGTTTTACGATTAGAAAAAGGAAAAACACATACTTACAAGCGGGATTGAATGACGACAATGGAGGTAACTTCACAACCTCTGCGACGACAACAATGGAGGAGGTCCGTGCGATGGAGGAGGCATGCTCGATGGTAGACCGATGGTGGAGAGACGAAACTACAGTTGTGTGGAAGAAGGATCCTTTGCATTTTGCAACAATGACATTCAGAAATGGAAGAAAGAAAAATGGTTGCTACTCCACACGAAGAAGACGAATAGTGGGGCAATTTCTTTTAAACCTTAAGAAAGCTTATTACCTCGGTTGATTTTAAACCGAGGCATAAACATCTATATGCCTTAGTTAGATGTGACTCAAGACATATTTCACTCGAAAAACAATCAAATATGCCTCAATTAGATATGACCCGATACATAAAAGTCTGTCACCAATTTAAAAATATAAAAGTAGCAATCAAAATAAAAATTTTAGGGGATTTATGCTTCGGTTCTAAGTACAACCGAGGCATAAAAGTTTGAAAAAATTACAAAAGTGTCATTGCGTCTTCATATGCCTCGTTTGCAGGTGAATTAGAACACATAGAACGCTGTAAAAAAACTCATTATGCACTACTATAGTAAAAAAAAAAAGTAAATTTAAAATTAATTAATTTTAATCCATTAGTATTTTTTTATAAATTTCTAAAATTCCATTTGTTTTTAAACCCTCGATCAAAGCAACATATTTCTTCATAAAATTAAAAGATACATAAGAGGGTAATCCGGGAAAATAAATAAAAAAGTAAATGAATAAATAAAATTGAAGAAAAACATGTTACTTGAGTTAAAATGATGTCCACATCGGAAGCTCCTCCACCCTTCTTTTTCAGCTAGAAGAAGATAGCTGTCATAGAATTTTTCACTGATCAATGACCCCTAAGAAACTTATAGAAGTTATGAGATTTTTTTTTTTAAATAATTTATTTTCATTTTTCTAGAGACAACTTTTAATAAATTTTATTGACCAAAAATTAACATTGTTATAATACTGATTTGACCTGTATTTAAAAACTCATCCTTCATCACTATTGCTCCAACAGCAAAACTATCTAAAAAAAAGAGAAAAAAGTCAATGATTAGAGTATTCAATTATATTTAATCCTTTAATTGCAATTAATTAATTAATTAATTACAGTTAGATATTTTAGTCATGTCATGTGACAATATGAATATTCCATGTTTTGACTTTAAAGTTCATCTTTGTGGGTACAATTATTATAAACACCACCATGAAAAAACCTTTTTTCACCAAACAATGGGGAAAAAGTAGTTTTAGTGAGTTGATATCAATCTTTTCCCAACGTGAAACTTGAAGAAAGAAAAGACCCCAAAGGAAGAAAATAATGCACAAAGCACCAAGTTGAATGAAAAAATTAATCATTCACCTATCTCTATTGTGTTCTAGTTATTACACTTCAACTCATGTGGGTCTCATTTTTGCCTTCTATCTTTGTCATTTTCAATCTCTGTGTTTCACACATTTTTGATTCATAATCAATTTGATTGATTAAAAAAGAAAAAATCATGATTTTCATTGATGATCTTATCCCAAAATTTGACACTGTTTCAGAAAAAAAAAAATAGTACGATTTTGGTGGTGAAAGATGATGGTGATGGATGAGAAATGTGAGAATGGAATGAATGAAAGGGAGAATATGATAAAAACATATGAAAGTGGAATTTGATGCCATTTTTCAACATTTCAAGTACAAGCACACAGTGACAAAGGAAAAATAATAGAATTTAACAATTATGTATTAATAATGTAAAATAATTTTATATTATTATCTAGAATTAAATATGTTTTTGGTCTCTCAAGTTTCAATGAATGTTAGGATTAGTCCTTCTTCAAAACTTTATACCAATTTAGTCCTTCATCTTTAGAAATACGTAAATTTAGTCTTTCGTACCAAATTTTGTTAAGTTTATTTGACATTTTGAATGTATTTTATGATAATATTTGAATTAATATTGAAGCGAAAATGTGTTAAACGGTGTAAACAATTTAAATACTATCATGAAATACGCTTGAAACGTCAGATAAACTTAACAAAATTTGGTAAGAAAGACTAAATCTACGTATTTCTAAAGATAAAAGACTAAATTGGTATAAAGTTTCAAAAGATAGACTAATTCAAAAATTTACTAAAAATTTACTAAAATTTGAGGGAAAAAAACATATGTAACCCTATTATCTACTTAGTTATTGCTCATACTATATTGTTCTATAAAATAACTGGTGTAAAATTACAAATTTATACAAATATATAATAATTTCTTATTAAATGACTTTTACTTTTTAAAATTGAAGAACATATTATTGTAAAAAAATTCAGTGGAGTTTCCTGTTTCAAAAGATACTTATGCTGATGTTTACTTTAACTTTGGATGGATTAAGGAATGTCATGTCATGTCATGAACTCAAAAAGATTCTAAGTCGGATTTTTATTTATTTTTTATATAATGGAAATTAATGTGTAAAAATATTAAAGGAATACTTTTATTTTTTATAGTCGGGTTTAACTTACTATAATTTTCATAAAGATGAACATTTTTTCTTTTTGTAAAGAAATATCTTTCAGATTTTTTTCAATTTGTTTTTGGGATATTCATATTCATTTCATATCCATAATAGTAAGTCATTATTATTTTTTAGATATTTTCATATGCATTTTTTTTTTTAATTTTCAGACACATTCTATAAAATTATAATAATGCATTGATGTTTAAAACTTTAAAAAACTATTGTAATTAATAAAATTATGTTTTAATAATGATTAGCAAACTTTCTAACATATTTAATGTTGATTAAAAAAAGAAAATATTTACTAATGAATATAAATTAACAATATTATATCATTGATATATTATAAACTAATAATTGTTAAGGTAAAAGTTGAGATAGAAGTATTAGCACACTAATTTAAATAATTTACTTTAATCTCAATCTTCAAACAATAGAAAATTACAGAAGCTGATGGATCCTAACCCTAGGAGCTAATTTCATACCTAGCTAGCCCACAATAAAATGATATAATTTATCAGAATTTAAACATGGCTAATTAATTAACTTTAAATTCCTGCATCATCTTCAAACTACATAAAATGGGAACACATTTTGGTGCTTCTAGGATTCATGTACTCCATTAGTTAATTCCCCCAATTGGGTAATTTTTAGGTATTGTTCTTCACTATTCAGTTAAAGGTGGAAGAACCTGGAAAGTGATAAAAAAATAAGTAACGAGGAATGGGAAAGGAAAACAACACAAAGACAATAATTAAATTTGAATTAACTATGAAATGTAATAAGAATATGTTTAAATGAAATTTCCATAATTTTTTATAAAAAAATATTAAAAAAGCATTTTACTATTAAAATTAACTTTGCACTATGTTTTTATAATTTTTTATTTAATTTTTTAAAATTTATAAGAAATATAATTAATTTTAGTGTATATGAAATATGTTAAGGCATTTTATTTAATTGAAAATAATACTAAATTCGGTGTTAGTTTTACATTTTTAATTTTAGTTTTCGTGAATTTTAAAAATGATTTGTCATTGTGCATCAATAGTGATTTGTCATGTATTTTGATTATGTCAAGACAATGACTACCATGAGATGTCATGTAACATGACATTTTATTTGAGATAAAGATATTTCACAATATTATAACTAAACTTATGAAAAATAAAGTTTTTTTTTATGTTAAAAAAGGTTTTAGAAAGTATGAAGAATAAATATTTTCTAAAATACTAAAATTAAATTTAACTTCATGCGTTTGGTCCATTAATTTTTAAATTCATTAAGCTTAAAATAGGAAATCTAAACTGAATCATAAGGCATTCATTTTTTTTTCTTTTTAATTTAAATGAAAGGAAAACCAACCAACAAAATAAATCATAAAGTAGAAAAAAAACTACTTTTCATATAAAGATTTAATAAATTTTTAATAATATTTGTCGTACGATGATGAATATAGATGTGAAATGTGAGCATAATTAATATTTTAAAAGACATACGTTATAACATCATATTTTTGATAAAAGAAACGTTTCTTCAGGGTTAAATATATTTTTATTCTTCAATTTTAAATGAAAATTAGAATTGATCTTTGTTAGTAATAAAAAAATTATTTTCTTTTCTGAAAATATTAAATCAATTTAGTTTGTCAATTCTGTAAATGCGTGAATTTAGTTATTCTAATCAAATTTTATTAAATTTATTTAAAATTTCAAACAAATATTATAATAAAATTTGTTTGGGATGTCAAATAAATTTAAAAAAATTAGTTTAAAAGACTAAATTCTCGCATTTTGATAGATAAGAAACTTAATTAGTTTAAGGTTTTCAAGACGACTAATTTCAATTTTCATTAAAAGATTAAAGAATCAAAAATATATTTAACCTTGTTATTTATTTTTTAAAAATTAATTTACATAATTTTGTAAGAATTGATAAAATAAAATTTATTAAATTTGTTTGAAGAAGGAATGTGCAAAGATCCAAAAAAGTTAGGTGCATGTAGTGCCTTACCAGTTTTGCCACTAACAGCATCATCGACATTAGCTGTTCCACTCATGGGTCCGCTGCTATTATTGCTTCCTGCAATCATTGTTTCACTGTGTTGCATTGCTTCAGAACCATGTCTCAACGCGTTCATTGGCTGCAATAAAAACCCATAAAAAAATAACTACAACCACGAAAACATGTGCAGAAATAGTCTTAAACTGCTATGAATTTATGCAGTTTTGACAAGACATCACGTAGTATATGTATGTATTAAAAAACCAGATGATGACTTTTACAACGAACCAAGTAAAAAATGGAATTTTGATTCACCTGAGAGGCACTGTGCATGAGATGGTAGCCCATGTAACGTGCATATTGTTCTGAAAGGCATGGCTTTTGCATCAGATTTTGGTAATTGAAGGCACCCAGAAGTGGATTTTGGCACAGTAAATGATTCTGGTTTGGCATCTGAGGTTGAGTCAGAGACATGGCTTCACCCACTTTTGGTAATTGCATCTGTGACATATAGTGCTGAATTCCTGGAAACATAACTGGTGTCATTCCAGCCCCCATGCACATTACCTGTCACCAACAACAACTTTTGTTACACATTAATATTCTACACACAGTAACATCACTAACTTTAATCTTAGATAACATGTTTTAAATGGTTCTTTATGTTATACCTGAAGCTGAAACTGAAGTGATTTCAAGTATTCGATTGCCTCTTCTAACATTGATGCTTTGTCTGTCTGCAGGTACAACCGTTACTTGTTTCACCATCCATCATTGAATCTTATATGAAAAGTATAATTATTCGAAGCAAACAGTGTGTGCAGTGTGTACTGTAGTGTGCCTTGTTGTATTTATTGTTTTCTTTATTACATTTTCTTTGTGCTGACTATCTTTTTCAGGTGTCTGGTTGCACATCAATGATCGTGTATCATTTCTCGAGGAGATGCATGCATCTCTACAAAAAGTTAAAATAGTGACAAGTCAATAACAAGCATTATGATAACGAACCTTGTTACTGTTTGGTATCAGTTGCTGCAATGCTTTCATCTTGTCGTTAATCCTATCTCTTCTTCTCTGTATAAAGACATAAAAAAGCTGTGTTAATAATAAGAGTTAAGTTGACACAACACAAGTTTCAACTTCGAAAATTAGAAGAAAAATATTCATGCTCTCACTCACCCTTTCGGATAGATTATGCACTTCAGCTGCACGGTTTCTTCTGGAACGCTGAGATGATATCTTGTTTCCATCTGCTGATTTAAGTTCTGTGGCCTATTGCACACGGAGACACAACATAACTCATCAATTTTCTTAGTAATAAAGTCAGTTATATGAATCACACACGTCGTTTAGTTCAATTATGGACTAAGTGTGTGTTTTACATGCTAATCAGTGATTTACGTTTCACCAAATATTTACGTCAAAACGTAGTAAAAGCAACCAAGTAACAGTTGTTTCTGATATGCATGTGTGTGTGGATCATAATCAAACACAGAATCAAAAGGAAAAAAAAATATTAAGGAAGAAAGCAAGCATGCATTATGAAGGAAAATATGGAAAGAGAAAGAGGAAGAGGAAGAGTATATGACCTCACTTTGCTCCTCTAGTGCTTCTTCTTCTGTCCCTTTTCTCTTTCGGCCATGTTCTCTTGTTGATAAAGAACAAGTTCTTCCAATACCAGTATTGCCACAGCCACCGGAAGATGAAGTCACAGTTGGTTCAATCATCTCTGATTTTCCTCTCTCATTTCTAGGAGCTGGTCTCTGGATACAATCTACAGCATCAGGCTCAGCAGATAAAGTAGTGTTATTAGTGGTGGTGGCCCAAACACCACTGCTTGAAACCCTGTTTACACCTTGGTCCTGAGGGATGTGGTTGCTGCTACAGTGACTTGAACCAACCGTGATCACCGAGTGTTCTCTAGCTACACTTTGTGAGAGGTTAACCGCAGTTTTTTGAGATGGTGAAGAAACATTGCGGGGTGCTGAAAAGTGAGGAAAATTTAGCACCTTCCGTGATGCACCAAAGTCATTGATTTTCTGAGATGAATCAGGAACATGTAATCCTGGAGCAGACATAAGATTCTCTTGTGAAGGTGAAGGGGAGAAAATATTGGCAAACTTTTCCTCTTCCAGTTCCCTGATTGGCTTGTAATAAGATTCAACTTCACAAGGTGGTGGTAGCTCAGATAAAAGGTTTGAACAAAGTCCTTGTTCTAAAGGGTCATCAAGAGGGTATTGGATCCATGGAGCTGCCTCTTCTTGATCCAAGTTCGGCTCACTGGTTCTTAAAGTAGTTTTCTGCATCTGTCTCAAGTTAGATGAATTCCCTGGTAGCTTCCTATTTGCTTGGCTGTGCATAACTACTTGGCCATTTTGCCATAGGAGTTCTACAAGTTCATGGTCCAGCCTGTGTAAATTGACCAAATAGAGAATAATAATCAAGGAAAAGTTAACAGGGACAGTATCATGGTTTGACAGAGATAGGTAACACACCCTGTGGGTTTTCTCTGGTTGGTGAAACATGTATCACTCTCAAAATCCCAACCTGGAATAGTGTTGTTCATGGTTCACCAAACTTTACAAGAAAGGTAAAATGAGATGATCTGCATAGTTCAGCCAACTCAGTAATCAAAACTCTAAAGTGAAAGAAAATAAAACAATACTAAAAAGGAAAGAAAGCCAAAGTGTGGAACTTGACATGCCAAGAGGAGAAAAACCAATGAAATGGAAAAATTACTTTCCCATTACAGTTGAAAGTACACGCACACAAGAACAGAAAAAAGAACAAAACAATCAAATACAGTCAAGAACTAGAAAAATTTCACCAAAATGGGAAAAACCTGAGACTGTCAGTTAGAAAGGTACTAGATTATTTAAGCACATACACGTAAACAAAGAGACACAGATTACAGAAACTAAGAAAAGGGAAGAACCCCACCTGAGCTAAGGTAAAAAGACTTGTTTTTTTTTGTCTTTTGGTTAAGGCAAAAGCTGGTTTTTGTAACTGGTTGAATATATAGAAGCTATAAGTAGATGGTAGTTGGAAAGTGATGAAACTCCGTGTTGTGCTTAAGAAATTTGGCCACAGAGGTTGTAACTTGTAGCACAGTTTCTAGCAAGAAGAGGGACAGTGACATGTGGAAGTAGAAAGAGAGAAAGCAAATAACCGATGAGAAAAACATGGTTGCATATCTGTCATGGAGTGAATGAAAACGGGACCAGTTGAAGAGGGTGTGGAAGTTAAGGTTGTTTTTGGTGTTGAATATGTGAAACTGGAACAAGGAAATCCAATACTCCATGCACACGGTGGATGCTATCAGAGAGATGATTGTGGTGGCGACACGTGGCAGGGACAAGGTGTATATAATTGGAGACTGATAAGGCTCTGCATTGTCCCGAAAAGAAAGGAAAAAGATGTGGCACTGGTTTCATGCTCATCTTGACAGCTACTCATGAAAGCCATCACTTCTCTTACTTCATTTTTATTTTTTCACTTACTTTTTGGTTGCAAATTTGGTCCATGAACAATACCTCCCAACTCATAAATTTTCATGACTTGAGACGAGTGAAAGGATAATGTAGAATCTGAGTCTCTCACTTCATCTTGGCCGACATGAAATAGTCAGAGAAGGAGTTCTGAAATTATTATCACTTCATGAATCTGTTAATCACACATTCATGAATTTGTATTTTGTAAAATGAACTCAGGTGTACTTATTTGGGTTTTTCTCTTAACATTTTGAAAGTACTGAAACTCATTTAAAGTATTAGTTCATCTAAACATATACTCAGTTTTTATGACTTATTATATGTACAATAATTTTATTTTATGTGAGAATAGGTTTACATCTATATTATTATATTGGATTTTCTCTTTTATTTACCCATTTTATAAACACATTTTTAAATTAAAGTAATAACTTTACTGAATTTTTTTTTAAATTGATTATAATTTTATCTCATTATTTTTGTTGTAGATCTCGTATCAAATAGAAATAAGATAATTTTATAATAATATATAAATAAAATGTAAATCTCACTTTATTATTTTGTAAAATTGAATTATGTTTAAAATTCACTTTTTAATATTTTTTTAAAATTTATCTTTTATTTATTTTTTAAAATTAAAAACTATTTATAATAAAGTTATTTATATTTATTTATATAATTAATAATAATAATTTTATTATTTTTTATTATCATAAAAAAAAGTGGACATATCAGACAAGTTTGCACTGGTAAAAATAGAATGTATCGGTCTTTAGAAATTTTGAGTCCAATATTAAGTATTTCTAAAAAATGATTTGGTATGCTAGAAATTACTCCAACCCACAAAATAACCGTATATTCAACTTATAATCATAATCAACTTATAAAGAATTTGAACTTCTTATTTTTCAATATAATTGTTTCATATCTTTAAATTATATATATATATATATATATATATATATATATATATATATATATTATTTATATTTTTATATCAACTAAAAATAAAGTTAATTTACGATATTTATTAATTTAGGATATCGGTGTAACTTGATCCTCCATCTATTAATATATGTTAATTTATGACATGTCATTTCAAATTTATCACTTAGTTGTCTTGGTTTACAGTAGAAGAGATTTTTAAAAGGGGGAATATGATGATTTGATCCTCATATTAACAAAAACATTGGAGTTGTGTTGTTAAGTTTGAGTTATTTGAGAGTAAAAATTTGACTTCATTTAGGTATTATCATTTCTTGTTGAGACAATGTTAAGAAAAATAATAAGCGCTCATACAATAAAATATTTAAATGACTCGTTTATTTATTCAATTATTTTTTTATTGAATATGTCATTAATCTGTAATATTGTTTTATAACCAAATTTTGAGATTCTCAATGATAAAGAATAGGAAGAAATTGAAACAATAATAAAAAAAATCTTCTATTAAAGAAAGAACGGAAACATAACTGAAGTCTAAAGTCTACATTTTTTTACCTCGTCTAAATGTATTACGGTTAAACTATAGATTTCAGTTATTTAAAGAACTAGTGGAAGAGTGATATAGTGGTGCAAATGGAAAATCATTGGTGGGGATGTAAAATATTAACCCAAGTAGAAGATCAGGTCTCAATTATTTAAATAATTGAATCATATATCAATATAGGCTCCGGTTATTCTAGAATCGAAGCCTATAGTTATGCAATTTCGAAAATGTTTTTTTACCGGTGAAGCTGGAGCTAATGTTGATGATTAAGTGTTTAGTTTTTTTTTTTTTTAATTTGATTATACTCAAAATAATTATAAAAATAAATAGATAATTTAGTTTCTTAATGTGTATTTTGTTGACAATTTCATCATTAAATAAAGAAAAAAAAGTTAACAAATTCATTGTTTGTATAAGTTAAATTTGGGATGTTGAGACAAAGATGTAATAAAGTTTGAAACCTAAATTGAAATTGGTATGGGAAGATGTGTGTGAAACCTTGAGGTCCCAATAATGGTAAAGATACATCATAACAAAGCCCACCAACCAACTTCTTCACCTAACCAAATCCAAATTGGATAGAAATTTCTCATTACCCACTTGTGTTTGCAAATCACACACCAATTTAATGCTCACATTTAATGCTTTTTCTCCATACTTGCAAATCACTCCCTTAATCCTTCACACTTATACTAACTAGTAATCATTCAATTTTTAGATAAATGTTCATTTATACACTTTTTTTTTTAAAATATTAGCAAAAATAAAGTATCACTTATTATATAAATTTGATTAAATAGATTGAACTGTGTACAATCATTGACCAGCTTCGATCAAATCTCAAAACTTTGATTTTTTGTTGAGTAACTGAGCTGAGATTGCTGTAGACACTTGGCCCAAAATTGGGCAGAACCAATTGGGCTGGTTTAGAAGTTATTTTCTTTTAAGTATATATATATATATATATATATATATATATATATATATATATATATATATATATATATATATATATATTTTTTTTTTTTTTTATATAT
>Ga0214545_1001621_pt1 | contig 42398 bp, 22 predicted proteins | sample CNSS4metaG_FD_160064 | JGI IMG/M metagenome (GOLD analysis project Ga0214545, IMG submission 160064) | Root nodule microbial communities from cowpea collected in UCLA plant growth center, Los Angeles, California, USA - CNSS4 | ecosystem: Host-associated > Plants > Roots > Nodule | place: USA... | reverse complement strand
ATATATATATATATATATATATATATATATATATATAATATTATATTATATTAGTGAAATCATGAACTCTGGTCATTGGAATGTCAGAAAGTGTAGGTACAATAAGTCTAATGGTAACTTTATTTCACACTTTCACCACTCCTCATCTGAAAAGTTTCGGACTTTTCGTCACTCATCCTCAAATAAGTGTTGCTTTGCTCATAGTAGTAATAATGAGGCTAAAGAATTCTTTTGAGACACTTCACTTTCTCTTTTTCATTATATTTTATTCTCTAAAACTTTACAAGTTTTTTGAATTTGGATTAATGAAAAGGAAGGAAATTATAAGAGAATGCATGTAGCATTTCAATTTAGCATATTTATATTATTGAAGCATTACATAATCGTCGATAAAGAAGCATAAATCAACATAGTAGTATATAAATGTATTTACAAATTCTGTATGAAAAAAAGTAAAACTTAAAATTTTTAAAAAATAAATAACATTTCATCTATTAAGAGATCTATACAATACAAAAATCATTTATATAAGCGACTACTACTCATTTCTTGACAACCCTTAGCAGGCCTACTACTTAACAATCACATATGCACTATCTTTTACTCATGTATAACATACAATCATTGTAGGTGGACAAATCAAAACATACTAGAAAAAAAGAGGGTAAACTAGTGGAGTTATAACAATTCATGTTACTCAAATTAAAATAAGGTATATTCAAATTCTTTTCCTTCAACTTAATAATCAATATCATTAAATCATCAATCAAAAGTCCACACAAAGCATGTTGAAAATGGTTCATACAACATTGACATTTGACTCTACCTTCAGAAGACACGTGTATTGAGTAGACCAAGAGATCATGCATATGTCATCTCTCACCCCTACCTCACAGGAGCTATTGCTATATGATACAAGGTCGGGCAACCCCATTCCACAGAGCATGATAGGGTAAATTCTATATTTGCATGTTTGGTTAACCACCAAAATTTCAATATTAGAATCTCCTTCAACTCTCATAACTAGACATCTTCCTCTATATGAGTATGATTCTAGCAGAGTCAGGATAATTCATTTACATGATCAACGTCTCAATACACCCTAACCTAGGATCAATGTAGTATTTACTCCTTAGAAATTTCTACATTATTCCCAAACCATACAACCAAGTAAAGAAATATTCTCAACTCATCTACATAACATGCAATTCATACATTACATTCTCATATAATCTTAAATCATCTCACCATGTCATACCTATGTATTTTATCTCAATCCAAACTCATCTCATAGCATTAATCACCTGTTATTTATTTCAATTAAGTTTTTAATAATGCATCATTTATTTTTTATTACATATAACGTAACATTTCATTATGATATTTCCATAAAGTATATAAAAACGGAGAAAAGAATTTCTCTATCTATAGATCTCTAATTGACAATCCCAATGGTCAAAATTAAGAACCAGATGTCGAAATTTCAGTCTGATCCAACAATTAACGAAGCGGGAATCAAAATTTTACCAAGACAACCTAGGACCCAAAACAAGGTGGCACTCAATGCTAGATCCCCTGGTAGCTAGCACTACTGCAAATAGGGGATCGTCTAATGCCCTAGACCCCTGGAGCTCATTGTTAAGTGAGCGTCCAACGATTCTAGACATGTGCTTGACTCTTGGACAACCAGAGCTCATTGACTTAAGTTGTGCGAGTGGCACTCAACGGTTCTATGGTATTGCCTGACGTTGTATTAGAGTTTTAACTCCCACATAGATTTGAATGGGCCATCCAATTTGACTATCTATGAAACTTTAGCTCCTTCTTAGTTTAAAATACCTTTTCTCAGTTCAAAATAACCATCAAATAGATTAAATTGGACAATCCTAGACAAATCATTTCAACTCCACAAATAACAATACCAAAACAAAATCCTAAGCAATAAAATCATAACTCAATTATGTTGTTATACTCAAACACTTTACTGATACAGTTCAACATTTGACAGATCCTTTCTTACCATATTATTTGCAAACATTTCACATTGCTCATCATTGTTTAATTCCCAATGAAACAAAACCAAAATTAATCCATCACATGATCTAAATTGAAACAGGTCAAAACAAATATAAGTAAGTTTAAAATTACTACTAGCCCCCCTTTATCTTGATTAAACTGCCTTTTTCCTCAATTGATCCTTAAATCTCTATTTCTCATAAGATGACTTGACTAGACAAACAAAACCTCGATTAGAAATCTAAACATATCACCATGATTACATAGTAATAGAGATTCATTTTGAGCACACTTGAGCCATATGCATTGTAGTAGAGTACACACATGCAAACTTAAAGAGTAAAACCACCTCAAAGAGTGTAAAGAGTGAACTTATATGTCTTCAATTTGGTTAAATAGATGTGTAGAGATCCTCACTAGGAGAAATCCTACCGTTCTTGATCTTCACAAGGATGAAGATTGAAGTTAGAAATTTAGAAAGAAGGTAAATGAGAAGTTTAGAGAAAAAGTCTATAAAAATGGTGGTTTTTATAAAATGAATTTTCATTAATAAAAAATATATTTATAACCTTAACCTTTTATCATTAAAATATCCTAGTGTCATACTTTTAAAAACTACCATTACTCTTATATCACTTTCTAGATTTTCAGAGTGATACTTTTTGTTTAAAATTTCTATAAACATAATTTAAATATCAATAATGTTGGTATCGCGGAGCGGAATGACTAAACAAGTGTCAAAAACCAAGAGGGGGGATGAATTGGATTTTTATAATGTTTTAAAAATTTTCTCAAAATTTAATTGATTAACTTAAAATAACAGTTACTTTAAAACCAAATGCAGATAAATAAAGAGGTTAAGGGAGGAAGATGCACACTGATATTTATACTGGTTCAGATCAAAAGATCTTACGTCCAGTTGTTAATCTCTTAAACAAAGAGATTAACTCAATCACTATAATAATCAGATTACAATAGATTATAAAAGAGTAAGGATTAGAAAACACCTCTCTTGAACAACCACAAGAGATGAACAAAAGCTCCCCCTGAATCACACAGGGGATGACCAACTTTCCTAGGCAATAGCACAACACTCAATCTTCTAAGAACTTTACTTAGAAAAAGTTATCACTCACTCACACTAGGCTTTTCAAAGCTATTTTTAAGAATCTCACAGAGTAACACTTTGTAGTCACAACACAAGAACTCTGAATCTTAAAAAGGTGGTTTGAAGTTTGGAAAATGAGTTCTATTTAAAGAGATTTTAGAAGACTGAGTTAGAAATGAAGAGTTTAACTGAAACTGCCAAGGATAATCGATTACCACTTAAGATAATCGATTATTCCAGTGATTTTCGAAAATAAAGTTTTGTAGTGTTAATCGATTACCCAAAATGGTAATCAATTATCTCATGTACAAATTTGCACAAATATTTTTATAACTGCTAGTGGTAATCGATTACCATAAATGGTAATAAATTATTTTGAGTCGTTTTTCAAGAGCCAAGTTATATCTGTTAGTGATAATCGATTACCATTCGTTGTAATAGATTATCTTAAGCGGGTTTTGAAAAATAGAATTTTTTGAGTTGGTAATCGATTACCATACTGATTTTATCAAAAAATGAGTTTCTCTCAAAGGAGTTGCGAGTTGGCTGTTGTTCTAACAATTTTGCACCTAACTAGAAAAAAACACCTAACTAGAAAATGTTTAAGTCTATTACAATAAGAATCTTTAAACATAAACTATATTGTCTTCAATATCTTCAAGTGTTTTCTTCAGCATCTTTATCATCATCAAAATCTTTTAATCAATCTTTGTCAAAAATCTCTCCCTTTTTGATGATGATCAAATATATGTTTAAAGTTTTTGAACTTCCTGCATTTAAACAACTTATGGGAAAGAAATAGTGAGACAACCCTTTAAACTTTTTCTCCCCCTATTTTGATCAGAAGATAAAAATGGGTCATGAAAGAGGGTAAGAAAAACACCAGACAAATATAACATAGAGAATTTGTTATTTCAAAGAGAAAGTCATTACACAAGAAGCAATAACATTAAATTAAACAACTAGATCTCCTAAAATTCTTCACTCATGTCATCATCATAAGTGAATGCATCAAATTTTGTTTCTAAATTGGAGAGTCTAGTATTGACTTCTCCAATGGACCTAAGGACTTCTTCATGGCGAGATGTAGATAGAAGAAAGAAGTCTTTAAGTCTTTGATTCAGGCCAAGAATATGGTCTTCTAAGGAGGTGGACGATCTTGTTGCAGCATTGCTTAAAGAACCAACATTGGTTTAAGGAGGGACAAGATCTGGGGAGGGAGTTCATTCATCATCTTCATAGTTAGGAACAACATCTTTATGAACATATCCACTTCCAAATTGCACAATCTTCATTTGCTTGAGGGAAGAATCAAAGATTTCATTTTAAGGTGAGGTGCTTTGACAGAGTTCCCCCTCGGTTGGAACCTATTTGTACTCACAGATGCGAGATATGAGAAGAGAGTACGGAAGAGGATATTGGGTAAGCTTCCTTGCCTTAAGCATGGTCTCCATAAACAACATTGACCAATCAATCATAATATGATTCATTAAACAATAGATGATCAGTAGGTCGGCTTCACTGCATTGAGCATGATTGGTGCCACGTGGGCACAAAATCCAGACAATGAGATAGTGCAACAGCCTTGCCTAAATTATGAGAGGGCCAGCCAATAACTTTTTGTTGATGTGCAAATCAGGCTGCCTTAAAAGAGACTGGTATGTAAGAATTTTATTGAAGTCGTCGATGTGAGTAGACAAGATGGATGTGCGGTCAACAGAAGGAGGAATTCGTGCTACGTTGGTCCAAATATCATCATCAAGAATGATTGATCTCCACTCCCTTGACTTTTGTATACCCAATGTTTTCCCCGAATTTGAGGTTGTAATGGAAAACGCAAACAAGATCGGGATAGTAAACACCTTGCATTTGCAGTGGTTTTTCTTTGAAGAGGGTGAGAAACTCTAGGCGTCTGCTTTCATCAGAGATCCAGCCATCAATGGAGGCATCTCTTGGAAGAAGATCAACAGAGGATGAAGGTTGAGCACCTCGTCGACGAGTGGGAATCTTCCTGCGTCGTTCTGCCATTGATTTGTAGAAAATGGGTTTTAGGGTTTTAAAAAAGGGGAAAAATGATTTTAGATGTTTGTGAGTGAATAGTGGGTTATCGAAGAAGGATTTTATAATTGAGAGAGGGAAAAGCAGTTTGATTTTGTGATTTGATTGAGAATCTAGCCGTTACAACAGCTAATTGAGGAAAGGTTAATGCACAACGACGAAGAATAATCGATTACCAAACATGGTAATCGATTATTTGCTCATATTGTAGAGTCCAAAATGGGGCAACGAAGATGGGTAATCGATTACCGTAAGTGGTAATCGATTATTTTCTCATAATCTGGAAAATAAAATGTTCAGAGAAGTTTGGTAATCGATTACCGTAAGTGGTAATCGATTATTTGCTCATAATCTCGAAAATAAAATGTTCAGAGAAGTTTGGTAATCGATTACCGTAAGTGGTAATCAATTATTTGCTCATAACCTGAGAACCCAGAAACAGAAAGAGGACATGGTAATCGATTACCATAAGTGGTAATCGATTATTAACGTTGTTTTTCGAAATTTTTTATAAAGTGCGAATTTGTTCATTTTTGTTCAAGTTGGTGCATTTTTAAGACACTGCTAAAATTCCCAAATCTCTCCTAAGTTCATAAAATCTATCTTTGGCTAATTGGTGATTTGTATCTACATATTCTATCTCACATTTGCCTTTACTTATGTGATCCCTTAAAAACTGATGTCTAATTTCAATGTGTTTTTTCCTAGAGTGCATGATGGGATTTTTGGTTAAGATATTTTAAAATTCTTTTTACTTCTATAAGATGTGATTCCTTAGGATTGGCTTGATATCTAGCACAAACACATACAGATTGCATAATATCAGGTCTACTTGTAGTAAGATATAAAAGAGACTTTATCATACCTTTAAACATAGTTTGATTTACCTCAATACCTGATTCATCTTTATCTAAATAGGAGTACTTGCTGTTTTAGCATTATCCATTTCAAATTTTTTAAGTACATCCTTACAGTATTTAGATTGAGATATGAATGTCCCCTTTTCCATTTGCTTAATTTGCAATCCAAGGAAGAAGGTTAATTCTCCCATCATTGACATTTCAAACTCACCCTGCATTATACTTGTAAAACCTTCACATAGAGATTTATTAGTTGATCCAAAAATTATATCATAAACATAAACTTGAACCAATAAAATGTGTTCACCTACCCTTTTAATAAACAGAGTTGAGTCTATTTTACCTTTTTCAAAATCATTTTCGAGCAAAAATGTGTTTAAGCGTTCATACCATGATCTAGGTGCTTGCTTTAAACCATAAAGTACCTTTTTTAATTTATAAATGTGATTTAGAAATTTATAATCCTCAAAATCAAGAGGTTATTCAATGTACACATCTTCTTTGATAAAACCATTTAGAAAAGCACTTTTGACATCCAATTGATATAATTTAAATTTCATAATAAAGGCATAAGCAAGAAGTAAGCATATAGCTTCTAACCTTGCAACAAGGGCATATGTTTCATCATAGTTTATACCTTCTTCTTGTCGATATCCCTTTGCCACAAGCCTAGCCTTATTCTTAGTGATATTTCCATCCTCATCCATCTTATTTATGAAAACCCATCTTGTCCCAATCACTTGAAGTGATTCATTTCTTGGAATCAACTCCCATACTTCATTTCTTTCAAATTGATTGAGCTCATTTTGCATTGCAATGCATCATTGATCATCTTGAAGAGCTTCTTGAACATTCTTTGGTTCAATCTGTGAAACAAAAGCAACATTCATACATAAATTATTCATATTTCTAGTGATTACCCCTTTTGAAATATCACCAATGATGTTGTCTAGAGATAGTCCTCTTGGTGACTTCCAGCATTTTTCATGATCTTTAGATTGAGGAGGTGGATTCTCATTTAAATACATTTCATCAAGGGCCTCTTGAATATATTCTTCATCACCTGTAATTTGCTTATTTGACTCAAGAGGGTTCTCCTCAAGGTCTACAACTTCATCAAAGACAACATGCATGGATGGATTCTTCAACATTCAAAGTTCTTCGATTAAAGACTCTATATACTTTACTAGTAAGAGAGTATCCTAGAAATATTGCCTTATCAGCTTTAGAATCAAATTTTCCTAAATTTTCTTTTCCATTATTTAAAACAAAACATGTGCATCCAAAAATTTTAAGATAAGTAACATTTGGCTTTCTACCTTTAAATAATTCATAAGGAGTAATTTTTAAAATAGGCATAATAAGCATTCTATTTAAAACATAACATGTAGTACTCACAACATCAGCCCAGAAATACTTAGGAACATTATATTCATTTAACATTGTTCTAGCTAGTTCCTCTAAGAACCTATTTTTCCTTTCTACAACTCCATTCTGTTGAGGTGTCCTAGGTGTAGAGAAATTATGCAAAATTCCATTTTCATCACAAAAATTTTCAAATGATTCATTTTAAAATTCTCTACCATGATCACTTCTTATAATCTTGATTTTCAAATCTTTTTCATTTTGAACTAATTTTGCAAATTTTTTAAATGCTTTAAAGGCTTCACTTTTTAAGGTAAGAAAGAATGTCCAAGTATACCTAGAGTAATCATCAACAATGACAAGAGCATAATAATTTCCTCCATAACTCTTAATCCTAGAGGGATCAAACAAATCCATATGCAACAGCTCTAGTGGCTTTGAAGTAGATATAATATTTTTTGAATGAAAGGATGATCTTACTTGTTTTCCTTTTTGACAAGCAGCATATAATTTATCTTTTTCAAACTTGATTTTTGGTAAACCAATTACTAAATCCTTAGAAATTAATTTATTCAATTGTTCCATGTGAATATGAGCAGCCCTTTTATGCCATAACCAAGGATTTTCTTCTTTTGCAACGAGACATGTTATATTACTAGATGATACATAATCAAGATCAATCAAATAGATATTGTTATGTCTCATACCTTTCAGAGCAATTTCCTTAGAATTCTTTTGATGGATAGTGTAGTAGTCACTTTCAAAGATAACTTTGAGACCTTTATCGCATGACTAACTGATACTGAGAAGATTGTGCTTCAGTCCTTCTACAAGTAGCACATCCTTAATTTCCAAGGTATGCCCCCCGCCAACATCTCCAGTTCCAATTATTTTCCCTTTATTGTTATCCCCATATGTAACAAATCCTTGATCCTTTCTTTTGAGATTCTTGATTTTCCTTTTATCACCCGTCATGTGTCTTGAGCATCCACTGTCAAGGTACCACATTGATTTTCTGGATTTGGAAGTTAACTACAAAATAAGAAAAATAATTTCTTTAGGTCCCCATTAACTTTATTGGGTCCTTGGGGTCAGAGAGATATACTAATTATCTAACAATAGACATCCAAGTATACTTCCCATTTGGAACATCATAATGTTTAATATTGCATTTATTTGATGTATGCCTTTTTTTCATGCAATAAAAACAAGTAGCTATACAAGTATTTTTAGAGTGAGCAGTTCCTTTTTCTACCCACACTTTACGAGCCTTTTTAATTTTATTTTTAGGAACATATTTGTTTCTACTTAAATTCTTTTTCTCACAAACATGTTTTTCAAAAGATTTATTTTCTAAAGCATTTTTAAGTTGATTTTCTAAAATCATTAAATCAAACATATAGCTTTTGCAAGATGCACATTCAACTGTCTCAATTTCTCTATTTTCCAAACTTAAGATTTTATTTTTTAAAGCATTTCCTTCTTGAAGAGATTTTTCAAAATTCCTCTGTAATTCTTTAAAATCACTTTTTAATTTTTTGTGAGCAATATCTAGTTTACTAGATTTAGCAAGCAAATCTTGAAAGGCATCATAAAGTGAATCATACTCATTTTCATTTTCATTGTCAGAGGAGCTTACCTCACTGTCAGAGTGATCATTATTGGCCATTAAGCAAAAGTTTGCTTCTTCCTCATCGGATCCTTCAGAGTTGGATGAACTTGAGGCATTATCTTCCCACACTATGTATGCCTTTTTCTTATAATATTTCTTGCTTTTCTTTTCATCACTCCTTTTTGAATTTAGGCAGTCTGCTTTTACATGACCAGTTTCTCCACATCCATAACATTTAAAGTTTGAGGAGGATCCTTGATTCTCCTTCTTATTGCTCTTGAATTGATTTCTGCCTTTGGCCTTCATGAACTTTGTGAACTTCTTTATCATGAGACTAAGATTCTCATCATCATCAGAATCTTCCTCCTCTTTTTGCTTCTTTCCTTTGACAACTTCAGTTTTGAAAGCAATATTCTTCTTTCTTCCTTGATCTTCTTCATCATTCAATCTTCCCAATTCAAGATCGTGCTCTCTCAGTTTTCCAAAAAGAGCCGCCATGGTTATTGTGGCAAGATTCTATGACTCCATGATGGCCGTCACATTGGGCTGCCATGTCCTATTCAAGGATTTAAGAATTTTTATGTTAAGTTCATCAATATCAAAGGTTTTACCTAGCCCACAAGGATGGTTGACGATGTGTGTGAACCGCTTCTGCACATCATAGATGGTTTCTCCCTACTGCTGCGAAACATTTCATATTCTTGAATCAAGGAGTTCTTTCTAGCCCGTTTGACATCATCAGTTCCTTCATGAATTACTTGAAGGATTTCCCACATCTCGCATGCACTGGTGCAAACATAAATTATGTAGTACTCATCAAAAGTTAGAGTAGATGATATGATGTTTCTAGCTTTAACATCATATTGAGCTCTCCTATTTTCATCAGCAGTCCATTCAGCAAAAGGCTTTGGTTCCTGCACTTCATTAACAATGTTAACAGGAACAAATGGTCCATTCAAAACAGCATCCCAAATACCCCTATCAACTGATTCTAAAAATATTTGCATTCTGACTTTCCAAAAAGGGTAGCTTTCACCAGTGAAAAGTGGAGGTTTATTGATAGACGCACCTTCAGCAAAAGTTTGGTTTGACCCTACCATTTTCGAAAAATTTGAAGAACTATCAAAGCAAGCTCTGATACTAATTGTTGGTATCACGCAGCGGAATGACTAAACAAGGGTCAAAAGCCAAGAGGGGGGGTGAATTGGATTTTTATAAGTCTTGATAGGTTTTAAAAAAATTTCTCAAAATTTAATTGATTAACTTAAAATACCAGTTACTTTAAAACCAAGTGCAGATAAATAAAAAGGTTAAGGGAGGAAGATGAACATTGATATTTATACTGGTTCAGATCAAAAGACCCTACGTCCAGTTGTTAATCTCTTAAACAAAGAGATTAACTCAATCACTATAATAATCAGATTACAATAGATTATAAAAGAGTAAGGATTAGAAAACACCTCTCTTAAACAACCACAAGAGATGAATAAAAGTTCCCCCTGAATCACACAGAGGATGACCAGCTTTCCTAGCAACAGCACAACACTTAATCTTTTAAGAACTTTACTTAGAAAAAGTTATCACTCACTCACACTAGGCTTTTTAAAGCTATTTTTAAGAATCTCACAAAGCAACACTTTGCAGTCACAACACAAGAACTCTGAATCTTAAAAATTTGGTTTGAAGTTTGGAAACTGAGTTCTATTTAAAGAGATTTTCGCAGACTGAGTTAGAAATGAAGAGTTTAACTGAAACTGCCAAGGATAATCGATTACCACTTAAGATAATCGATTATTCCAGTGATTTTCGAAAACAAAGTTTTGTAGTGTTAATCGATTACCCAAAATGGTAATCAATTATCTCATGTACAAATTTGCACAAATATTTTTATAACTGTTAGTGGTAATCGATTACCATAAATGGTAATCAATTATTTTGAGTCGTTTTTCAAGAGCCAAGTTATATCTGTTAGTGATAATCGATTACCATTCGTGGTAATAGATTATCTTAAGCGGGTTTTGAAAAATAGAATTTTTTGAGTTGGTAATCGATTATTATAAGTTGGTAATTGATTACCATACTGATTTTATCAAAAAATGAGTTTCTCTCAAAAGATTTGTGAGCTGACTGTTGTTCTTAGAATTTTGCACCTAACTAGAAAAAAACACCTAACTAGAAAAAGTTTAAGTCTATTACAATAAGAATCTTTAAACATAAAGTATATTGTCTTCAATATCTTCAAGTGTTTTCTTCAACATCTTTATCATCATCAAAATATTTTAATAAATATTTTTTAAAAAAAAATATATATATATATATATATATATATATATATATATATATATTATTTACGAACAATTGTTTATTTTGATTATCTAAGAACACTTAAATCTTTTAATAAAATTATAATAAGAATTTTTAGTGTAAACATTAATAAAATTTTCATTTAAAAAGTTGGCAATTGAAGGATTACGGAGAGATTAATTGCTAAATCCAATCACCTAGTATGTTCTTTAATTTAAAAAAATTAGAGAAGTTGTTTAGTTATATCCGATTTACTTTCTCCTTACTCTAATTTTTTGTTAAGTTGTCACATCAAATAATGAAAATTTTAAATTAATTTATTTATTTTTCTTATACTATTTATTATAATTTGATTTTTATATTAATAAAACTGTAATCAATTTTTTCAACTTTATAAATATAATAATCTAACCTTTTTAAGATTTAATCAAGTTTTTTTATAACAAGTGTCACTTTTTTTCAATATTGAAATGGGTTATGAATTATTGTTGTCATTGTAAATTATTTATTTTTATGTTAATTTTTTTCCTCTTTTATATTTTATACTTATTATTCCTTAGTCATTTTAATATAGTTTAAGAAAAGTATAACCACAAAAAAAGTTGTAATTCTCCAAAAGCTCAATAAAATTAGATGCATTTATATTTATTTATGATGACAAAATTTTAAAGCTTTCAACAAAAATAATTTTATAATATTTAGAGTTACCTTCTAATCAAAATTATATTGAAAAAAAATATATTAACGATAACTCTTCACTTTTCATGTAACTAATTTGTTCGTATAACAACAATATCATGGTTGAAAAAAATAATGAATTTTTTGTAAGAGATTACAAGGTTTGCCAAATGGTTACATTTCAGTCTCATAAATAACCGTTGCAACATTGGATTCATACTTTTATTGGTCGTGCTCGCATTAATAATAATTAGAGTGAAGATGGTTGCAAAGAAAATTTTAAGAATGCTTCTTTTTATAAGAAGTGGGCAATAATATGAAAAAATAAGTGGTGAAAAATGTAGTAAATATGACAAAAAAATATATTTTATCGTTATGGTGGTAAAAATTGTACTTGTTGTAATATTTTTTGAACTCTACCACAAATCACATAAAGATAAGGAGACAAATATTGAAATATATTTTGCTTATGAAGTTAGTGATTCTAAACATGATCACATGGTTCTACTCATATTGATATTGTTGATTTCCTTATTGAACCAAATAGAAGTATTAATCACCTCATTAATGATAGAAGTGTTAAGAAATATTTTTTTTCCTCCTATTATGTTCCTAAATTATAATGTTCATGCTTTCATAGTTAATATAATATTTCGTAATTAAAGAAGTTATTAATATATGTTTTTAATATTATTTTGTTTTCTTTTATGAAGAATTGATATTAGCATTAGCACCAATAATGAAGATATGTGTTCTGTTGCAACAACTCATATTATTCTTAAGAGTAATATATTTTTCTTTTATTTAAAATGTGATAAATTAATGTTAGGACTATTTTTTGGAACTGCAAATATAATTGAAGGATATAAAAGAGCTAATACATTGCTACCAAGAGATACTAAGTTGCACATTAAAAATGCATTTTATTCTCCTAAATTTAATAGAGACTTATTAAGTTTTAAAGATATTTGTCTAGATGAATACCATATTAAAATAAATAATGAAGGAAAGATGAAATATATTTATATTAATAGACTTACCTTTGATAAAAAAATGTGTTGGAAAAATTACCAGTCTTATCTTTTGGTTTGTAATACACATATATTAGTACAATTAAAACATATGTAATTATAAACCACAAGTTTATGAATCAAAATAATTTTTTCTGTTTGACATAACCAGTCCGTTCATACACAAGAATAAATTGTTGAATTGTGAATTTAAAATTTTGCAAATTTTCAAACAACTTCATTTGATAAATGCAAACAAACAAAGTTTATGCGTGACAAACACATTGTTAAACAATTTTTTGTTAGAGTAGCGTTTGATGAAAGTCGTCAGCCACAACTTCAAGTTGACAAACACACTGCCGAAAACACTTTCGCAACTCATGTTGCAAAACTCTCTTCTTTATGTTAGTTGTAGATTAATATCATGAAATATAAAAAGATAAGAGTTAACATATATTTAATAAGATATGTTGAAATTTAACATATGATAAGAATGAGGCTAATTTATTTTTAGAAAAGATATCTAGTGATATTTGTGGTCTTATACATCTACCACGTGGATCATCTGGATATATGTAGTTTTATTTAACGCTTAAATTATATAGTCATATGTTTGTTTGTTATCAATTCAAAATCATGCATTTGTGAGGTTATTAGTTGAATTAATTAGGTTACAAATTCCATTTTCCATATTGTCTAATTAAGAAAATTTGTATCGATAATGTTATGGAATTTACATCACATGCTTTTAGTGAGTATTGTATGTTCATTCAAAATTGAGTTGAATATCTAGTAGCACATGTTCATACTCAAAATGAACTTGCAAAATCATTAATAAAATGTTTAAAGTTGATTACAAGACAATTACTTAAGAAAGAAAATATTTTGATGACTACTTAAAGATATTCCATTTTGTATACTACAAAATTGATTTGCTTCAGGCCCATAAGTTATGATATACACTATCCTTTGTAACAACTTTAATATTTCTCATTTAAAAACTTTTGCATGTGTCATATATGTTCCAACTACACAAAAAAAGGTTGTGATGAGTTACCAAAGATGATTGAAAATATATGTTGTATATGAATATCCATCAATAATAAAATATCTTCAACCATCAACAATAGATGTATTTTCATCTTGATTTGTTGATTTTTATTTTGTCAAACCAATTTTCACCACATTAGGGGAAGAGAAAAGAATTGGAATATGATTATTGGTTGTAATGAATTAACTTTATCTCGTTTTATCCTTGTACAAAAAATGTGAACAAAAATATCAAAGGATAATTCATATAGAAAGATTAACAACCAATTACTACATGGGTTCAATGACACAACAGTGGTAACTAGATGACATATTACAATTGCTAATGGATTAATCAGACTTGACATCCCAATTGGACAATCTAATAGAGGAATCAATCTCAAATACGTTTGAAGTATGATAGACCTATTGATTCTAAAAATGAAAGTCCCCGAATGAAAAAAAAAATGAGATAAAAATAAGAACATCCAATCGAGGAGATAAAAATCTAAAAAGATTCATTTGATGATATGAAAACTATAAATGATTTCTTCGACAAAAGTAATGATTCACTCGTATAAAAACCTTAATATATGAAGTTGTTAATAATGGTAGTATTTCAATAAATTATGCCATGAATAAAATAACATGGAACCAAAATGAAGTAATCATAAATGATGCTTTTACATATAATATGATAATGAATATTTGTACTATAGTGGCCAAATTGGCTGCTATCCCAAAAGGTTGTTAACCCTAAAGTCGTTGACCTAAAATAACCGCTAAGTCTGAAGGAACATTACGAAGACCACAATTGGGTACATAGTCGCGTAGTGGGTAACAAAGCATCGCACCACTTAGCACACCTTATACGAAATAACTTGCCTACAAAGTGGCAAGATTGGTCAACTACCTGGCCACAACTATGGAGAACAAATATGGAAGTGATGTACAAAATGCCGCCTACTTTCACTTAGGGAAAAATCAACTGAAACTGCATGAAAGAATAATGGATATGTAGTTTAGGCCCAATTAAGTCCATTTTTAATGATATGCTTGATCATGATGAGTGATTATAAATTCCTAGATGTATAAGAATTATCACGAAACATGAATTGGTTGAATGGTTGTGCATTGACTTGGTAATTGTGTGGTTATGTGTTTGAAGCTCTGCATATGTGAAATAAGGTTTCTTTTTGCTAAAATTTTTTTTGGCATGGATGGGAAAGGTCAGAAACCCTAGCGGGGCAGCCAAGAGGGCTGGAAAACCACCTAGTAATGGTCCTTGAATGGCCATTAATCCTACCTTTAACTAATTTATGTTTTTCTTAATTAAATCAATTATATAAAAGCTAAAACATGAGAGAAGAAGAGTTTTCTGGAAAAATTGGCATAGAGATTGAGAGACTATGTGGTGATCATGGAAGGAGAGACCAGTGAGGGCTGAGAAGGAGTTTTAGAAGGGAATCAAAAGTCAAGGAAAGTTGGGATCGAGAACTCTAATAATTTCTCAAGGTTAAGTAAGGAATCTAGGTTAGGGGAGTTGAACCTCGTAATCTTTATGTAAATTGATAAATTGTGTGATGTATGATGTAAATTGTATGTTATCTTTCTACAAAAGTTTGAATTTCTGGGTTTCTGGAAAATTCTCAGAAACCACCTAACGGGCCTTCAAAGCGGCCAGGCGACTCATGTATGTATACTTATTTTTCTGGATTTTTGCCAGAAATCGCCTGGTGGCGAGAACTGCCCGCCAAGCGACACAAACCTTCCCCCCAGTTTTCTAGGTTTTGTATGATCCATCTGGCGGTGATGAACACCCGCTAGGCGATGCGAGCAAAATTGGTTGGTTTTGGGTCTTTTGTGATTTTTTTCTAGGTTGTTTGATCGAGGGAAGAAGGGGACTTATGTAGTGGTTAAGCTTTGGATGGCGATGATTGATGAATTGTGTCTTGGTTCGAAGTAATTGGATGGACCAATGATTAAATGAGTATTAGGGTTGTGTGGGATTGCGAAGATTTTAGAGTAACATGATTTGGATGTCGATGAGTTTATTTTATGTACAACGACCTAGGATCACTAACATGTGTAACTGGATGTGTGCATAAATGAGGAATTGTAATAACGTGCATTGGAAATTAGAGGTGAATTGTATTGGACTCACGCAGGTGTAGGAAATTCCTAGAAATCTCCAGAATTCTATGCACCGCCTAGCGGCTCTTGAACTGTCGCCAAACGCTAACCATTGTAGGGGGCACTTTGCTATTTGACTGGATTGGCAGCGGGGGAGGTGGATCTATAGGGTTCGTTGTGGGATCCATTTATGTATTACATGTAGAAATTGATTGTAGAATGAGGCCTAGGAATGAATAATTATATTAAAGTTGCATGAGTTGAGGTTATAAGGGAATCATATGGCTGAGTGATGATGTTGGTGATGGGATTGTAGGAGGGTTGTTGTAAGGGGTAATTATAGTATTGGGGAAATAAGACGATTATACCATTTGGATAAGAGTTATAGGTTGCTGGTAGTGAAGTTACTACGACTGAGCTTAACTTGAGGTTGAATTTACAAGGCTTTGGGTTATACCTTAAAGATGGAGTTGTTGCAGCATTCCTTAAGTTGTGTCTCAGGATGGAGGGTAAACACGTGGCATTCCTTAAGTTATGGCTAAGAATGGCATCCTTTGAGTTGTGGCTCAGGATGGAGGATGAACACTGAACATTCCTTCAGTTGTGGCTTAGAATGGTGTGTGTTACAAGTGTGAGTGTGCGAGTTGTGGCTCGTATAGAGGTTCTCCACTCGATTGAGCAATCACAAGTTATGGCTAGTGATGTGCTAATCTTGGTTCGAGAGTACAAACTGTGGTTCATATTGGAAACTCCACCTAACGTTGTGGAGTGTGATCTGTAACATGATTTCTCTCACATGTTCTACAAGTTTTGGCTTGTAGGTGGTGGCAACAAAGGGTATCTTGAGGTTATCATCTAAAGATATAGAGTGTGTGCATATATTTGAATTATATATATATATATATATATATATATATATATATATATATATATATATATATATTTGTACTGTTAGCTCACCTTATCTACTTGTGTTTGGAGATGATCGTGTAATATGTTACACAAGAGTAGATGATGTTGTAGATGGTTCTGGTGAGGCATAGAGCTGGAGATGGGCTAGCTTGGGAAAACTTTTCATGGAGTTTTATTTCTTTATGGATTTTAAAGATTTTGTAAACATTTACTTTATCAGACTCAAAATTTGTAATCAACATTTATATATTGTGGTTTTTTATCTTGACGATGGAATACATTATTTTAATTTTCTCGTGCTTTGGAAAATCAACTAATAAATGCGAATATTATTTTCATATTAGTTTTATTTTATTGTAAATTAGTAATATCCGACCAGGATGTTATAGTATCCATCCGAGAAGCTTCAAGATTGTGGTAAAATAATGTTTGAGTCCCATAATAATCGAATGTTGTCCATGCAGGAATAATATCATATTACTCTTTATTGCCAATACATTTCTTATTTTATGACCGACATAAAAACAAAGCATCATCTACAAATTGTAACTTGATTGTATTTACCTCCTTTATTAAAACTCTCACCCCTCTACTATAAATTATATATAAGTTAGAACAATAAATACTTATTTGTTAATTAATTATTAATGGGATAAAAAGTTATCACATTATTATATCTTTAAAAATTAAAAAAAATGATTAACCTTTTATTATTATTGGGACTAAATAAAATAAATAAATATTTAAGATATTTAAATTAACTATGGTTTTAGTTACTAATAAGTGTCTAAAATACGTAAAATTTTCATACAAACATGACACTTATCATGCTTTAATTGATCACATTTTGTAAGTAAACAACCTATTTGAGCTTATAATTACAAATGAGGTACTAAAAAGAAGAAAAATAAGAAATTGATGATTTTTTATGATTTTGTAGCAATTTCTCGGAGAAGTAAAAATGATGCAACTGAGCCCCAAAATTCACGATTGAGCTCTAGTATAGTGGTCAATGAAGGATCTAAAATATGACTTTTGGAGTTGAGCCACAACAAAATGGTGCTCAAATACTTACAGTGGTGCATGGTTGAGCCACGAGAAATGTGTTCAACACTTGTGGCGGTGCATGGTTGAGCCACAAGAGAATGTGCTTAGCACTTAAGGCAGTGCATGGTTGAGCCAAGAGAGAATGTGTTCAACACTTAAAGTGGTGCATGGCTGAGCCACAAGAAAATGTGCTTAGCACTTAAGGCGGTGCATGACTGAGCGCTAAAAGTTGGGCTGAGCATCGCCCAAAAATTTCTATAAATAAAGACCTTGGGTTCTCATTAGAGGCATTGAGTGGAGGTTCAAAAATGTAGCAGTAGTATAGAATAGGGTATGTGAGGCACGAGGGAGATGCCCTTAGTGTAAATCTTATGTGTAGATGTGGTTGGAATTTGATTGTAATATTCTATGAGTAGTTGAACTCCCTTGTGTCAAGGTTTCATGTAATTAATTCTGATTCTATTCACTTCTACTTCTTGGGTATTTATCTTTGTTTTCATTCAATTGTTTGTGATTTGATTTATGCTTAATGATGACTTAATCACTCATCTATTTAATTGGTTTGGATTGAGTTGGGAAACCGGCCTCAAACTAAGGTCCAATCAAATCATCATACCTGTACGAGTGCTTATTTAAGTAGTCAGAGGGGATGCTGGAGGAGAGAGTCCTGCACATTAAAGCAATGATTCATTCTACTAGGAGTTGAGGAATCACACTAGGCTTGAAGTCCTTAGGTTCTAGTGTTTCACGAATGAACCTAGATTTACATAAAATATTCTCAAGACATTGAATGAGTTGCATAGTAAGTAAACAAGATAGTAGTGGTGTAGTAGAAGAAGATAAGATGAAATCAATTCATAGCCCCTAGTCCACTTAAACTATCTAACTATTATTATCTATTTTTACTTGCATTCTTTATCAAAAAAAAAAAAAACTATCAATATACTTATTAAATTCTTGTGGATACGATACTTGTTGATACTACTGCGTATCGGTATACTTGCGATACACTTACTGAAAAATGATTGCCTTGAGTAGTCTATCACCACCTATTACTTTTTATATGTTTGATAAACTAATATATATGTTTTAGTTCTTAAGATGCAATTATTATTAATAAACTGTGCAATTACAGTCTTCTAATAAATTATTCATTAATTTATATATTTAATAAACTGCACAATTATAGTCTTCCGTTAAAAACTAAAGATATGAATTAAGAGACTTAAATCATATCACTTTATTAAAATAATCAGCCATAGAATAGAAATAAATGAAACTTTTGTGTGAGAAAAAGCTTTTCTTTAGTTTGACATGAGGAAATAAGAAAATAAGATATTTCAGTTTCGATTTTTAGTTTCGAAAACCTACACAATTTTAAAAGCATAAAGTTTACAAAATAAAATCATTTCATGTGAAGAAAAAGGATGAAGTAAAATAAGGACTTTTGGATTACAAGAATATACTTCTTTTCATCTCGCTTTTTTGGTCTTTTGGTCTTCCACTTCCTTAAAGATAGCTCTGCTTAAGGTTTTGTTCCACCTTCTTTTGTAATCCTTTTTGTAATTTACTTATCCCACCTTTCTTCACAATAATTTTATTCATTTAGTATTTCAGACCGCAAGTTCAATAGAGATATGTAAAATTATGAGATTCCGATACGTTTATGAGATAGCGTCAAAGTTTATCAAAATCTATTATGTAAGGGACAAATTATAATTACGTTATTATTTAAAATAACTCATTATTATTTAATAAATAAAATATAAAATATCTATCTTTCACTTGGTTATATTTATATCTTTTTATTGATCCCTGAGGTTTTAGTATTGTTATGCTCACTCTCACCCTTCAAAATATACTAAATTAATATAGTAAACAATTATTAATATATTTTAAAACATTAAAATTAGCGCTATAACTAACTAGCATAAACACAGGTGCTATAGTGCCTGTGTGTACACATTTTTTAATATGCGTGATATTATATTAGTAGGAGATGATATTGTAATCTTATTAAGTTAATATTTAAGATAAAATTATATTTATTGAGAATAAAGTGAAATATATAAGAAAAAAAATAAGAGAATAATAGTTGATAAATAAAAAAGAAGCAAATATAGACGATTTTATAAAAAGCTTGTAAAAATAACGATCAATTTTCAAAAAATTAATAAATAATTATATTTTAAAGGATAAAATTGGTATTTTGAAATGTAGATACAAAAGAGGGAATCTTCTTTATATATTGTTATAGATTTACAATGTTATAAATATTTATTTGAATCAAATTATTTTTAACTCCTATTATAAAAATAAATATAAATAAATTTTACATTTTATTATACATAATTTTTAGTTATTTTGTACGTAATTTTTTTATTACAAATAGTTATTTTAGTTTTAAGAAAATTAAATTTTTTAAAACAATTGAATTAAAAAAATCGGTTAAATTTAAAAGTATGATTAAATTTAAAAGAATTACTTAAAAAATAAAATTAATAAAATAATTATTTCAATTAAAAAAATATTACTTATTAAGTGAACTATTCTCGATAATATTATCTGAACTTGTTCTAGTTTTGATGAAAAATCCTCACATTATAAGTATGGATGAGTAAGACATAATTTTTTTAAATCGCTAGAGTCTTCATAGTTTATTAGGTAACTTTTGTATATATATATATATATATATATATATATATATATATATATATATATATATATATATATATATATATATATATATATATATATATATATATTCAGAACATTTAAAGTGTTCTCTCCTCTTTTCCTATTATTTGTCCTTATCCTACTTTCCATTAGTCTCATTAGCTTTTTTGTTCCCTTCCATTAATGCCTCATTAATGCACTTAATGTTTCTTTAATCCTCTCATTTATTGTTATATGGCATCCTTAGTCAAGTATTCGATCTGGTATTGGGCCGATTGGTTGGGTCTATTACCATACAGTTCCACAGTCTTTAGTTCTTTGGAGCGTAAAGGCAAGAACTAAGAGGGGTTCAAAACACCTTACTTTAAAGGGGCCGACTTCTTGGGCCTGTCACCACACAACCCCAACCTTTATCTCTTTGGAGCATAAAGGCTAGAAGGAAAAGAAGTTTAAAATAAGTTACTTTAAAAAAGGCCAACTGGTTTGGCCAATCATCACACAATCCCCTAGCCTGTAGCTCTTTGGAGCGTAAAGGTTAGAAGGAAAAGGAGTTCAAAATGACTTACTTTGAAAAAGGCCGATTGGTTGGGCCTATCACCACATAGTCCCCAAACCTTTAGCTCTTTGGAACGTAAAGGCTAGAAGGAAAAGGCAACCCATTATGCTGCCTATTGACTTGGATATAAGCTTAGTACTTTCAAATCCATGTTTTTTGTTTTGTTAAAAAATACCAATGGACCAACCTTGAGTTTATAACTGAGCTTGTTACCTTGGGCTTTTCTTTGAAAAACTTGTGTTTAAACTCTTATAGGTCGATATTTTGAATGTGTTGCTTGGTGCAACACTTTGATATATGTGTTTGGCATGATTTGTGGTTGCTTGTCTTACCTTGTCTATATTTTTCCGTTTGGATATGTCTTGATTTTGCTATATGTACACATGCATGCTTTGAAAAACTAGAAATTAGTCATGTGTGAATTGTGTAAATGTTTTATGCTAGAAATGATATCTTTGTGAGGCCACAATGTCGCCTTTAAAACTTTGATCTTGAAGTTTGGTTGGTTCATATGCAAACCCACATACTTAACATTCATTTGATTTTGAAAAAAAAGTGGGTTAGCAGGTTGGGATAATGTTGTGTCCTTCCGATTTAGTAGCCTCTTGGACGAAGAAGTCTGTAGTCTACTTTATTACGTGGGAAAACGAATTCTTTGTAGTTTTAGGAGACTAGATGCTCTCATAGTATACTCTTTATTTTTTAGGAGATTGAATATGGTAGACTCTTTAATTTTTAGGAGACTGGATGCTCCTATAAACCAAAGAAAAAAAGGGTCTATGCGTAGTTAATTGTTCAGTCGTATGGTAGTACCATAAGACCCACACGAGTATCTCTGATCATTTGACTTTTTTATCAACCACCTTCCTCTTTCTTTCGCCTTAGATCGACAATCATTTCCTTAAATTGATCCATTGTTGGAGGAGTGGATAAGTCCTTTTGACATCCCTATCAGCTTTTTACTTATTAATTTTGTTTTTGAATTTGTGATGCTGGACTAGTTTTTACTTGCCCCAAATGTTCTAGCCGAAATGACTGAAGTGTTATCAACCAGAACATTCAAAGTGTTCTCCCCATTTTTTTCTGTCATGTGCCCCTATTTATCCTACCTCCCTTAATCTGCTCAGCTCCCATGTCCCCTTAACGCTCCCTTAATGTCTCTTTCATGCACTTAATCTTTTTTCAATCCTTTCATTTATCGTTATATGACTTTCTAAGTTGATCTACTATTTCTCCTCATAAAGTATCTGATATGGTATTGGACTAACTGGTTGGGCGTATCACCACACACACAACAACAAAAATTTGTTCTTTCTTCTTCTAATTGTTTGACTTGCTCTATATTTATAAAATATATATATATATATATATATATATATATATATATATATATATATAAAAGGTATTTTTTCCTCGTATGTTAACCTTGACAATATATTTTGTTGTGATTTTATTAATTCAAGTGAATAAAATAAATAGTGTATTGTCAAATACATGGAAACGTTTACTTTTAGTATTTTAAAATTTATAAGAATATATGGAGAAGACTAAAATAAAATGAAATTATATTTAAGCATGAAAATATAAGGTCAAGAAAAATGACCCTAGGGCTGAGATTGAGGTCCACCTGGCCCCTCTCTTGAAGTTTGTCAATTGTAATGTGGCACGTGAGGCACGTGTGGCGCCGAGTCCACACAACTTTGAGCAGAATCAAATTGAATGAGCTTGCCTCCAACGCGCAAGAATCCAATTATTAAGACATGAACTATTTTAAGTTTGCTATCCTCCAATTGAAAATTAGCATTTTCTAGTGATTTAATTCTATGAAATATTATTTTTAGTCTACCAAATTAAACTACGCTAATGACATTGATTATGTAATAAATGATGATTTACTCATCATTAATCATCATTTATAATGTAATTTTAATTGAGTGACATAAGTTTTGAAATTTTAGAGAAAAGATATTTGTAGTGCTCCACCAGAAAAGGGGTTTCTGTTTGTAGAATTAAAAATTTTAATTTTTAGTCTTTCAGTTTGGGCAATTGATATTTTTAATTCTTCAGTTAGATGTGTTAATGATGTTACCGTTATGTTGTACCTATTATCATCGAAATGTGACCAAATACGTGATTGAGAACAAATATAAATGAAAGTCTAGTTTGTTCTAAATTGGTTGTTACCTTTTGGTGAAAGAAATCCTTGATAGAGAGGGAAATTACATAAAAGAGAAACACCATTATTGAAGCCAACACTGAGGAATGGTTGTTAGTCACCGATATTAATTTTTTTTTTTTTTTTTTTTTTTTTTTCATGTTAGAGCAAATCTATTTATATAAAGTGACCAAAAGATTCTCTTACTATTTGGGAATCATCAACAATTTAATAAACTTTTTAAGAAATGTACCATTTATATATCATTTATCTCATCATTAACATTTCTAATATTGCATAATAGTAAAGAATAGAAATAACTTGACTGAAAAATAAAATAAAAAAAAAGTAATAAAAGGAAAAAATGTTGGGATACAAACATAATTAACATTTAATAGAATCATATGTTTATGATTACAATACTTTTTAACTAATATAAATTTTTTTTGTTCTATTAAATATCTAAATTTTTTATATTCTTTAATTAAGTTCATACAATGAATGGAAAAAACCGAGTAACGGTTTGATTTTGTAGTTTCAAACTACTGAATTATAAGAAAAATAAAACTATAAAACTTAATTATCTTTTCTAAACAATATTGTACATGATTTGATTTTTTATTTTTATTTTAATAGTTAGCTTAAAAAAATAATATTATTATTTTTTATAAATACAGTTAAAATTTTAGAAATTTATTTTTATTATTACCCAAATTTATGATACTAAATACTGCAAGTCAGTAAAAAAATAAAAAAAGTCTAAATATACCCAGATGTAATAAAAATTTAATTAAAATTATATAATTTACTATAAATTTAAAATAATAAAATCAAATTTAAGAAACTTAGTTAAAAAAATATAAGACTTTTGAATATAAATTTAATTAAAAATAGCGAAATTTAAAGTCACTTAAAACTTAATGAAATATTAAATTTATTGATTCAATTGTTATTCAATCATTTTCTTCTCTCAAATAAGAGAATATTATTTGGAGGAACAACGAAGAAGGTCATTTTTCTTGAGAAAGTGGTAGTGAGAGACATAACAATTGAGTCGTTGAACAAACATGTTATAATTTTTTGGTTAAAATATTTTTTTTCTTAATTTTGGTCAAGTTTTGTCAAATCTGTCCTAATTTTGTTTTTGTACTTTAATAGGATCTAATTTTCGTCAATTTTGTTCAATTTGGTCATTTTTGCTAACATCGTTTAAATCATTAACGACCATTAACAGTGACTACCACGTGTCACTTCGTGATTTTTTTTATATATTTTTTAATTTTTTTTAAATGTCCACGTGTCAACCTTGTAGCGTGCCACATGTTAGAGTCAATGTTTTATATTCAATTTGGTCACTATATTTGTTATTTTTGTTCAATTTAGTCCCAATTTTGTTTAAAATTAATAATTTTATCCCGGTCGAAGATGTGACCAAATTTAATTTTTATATAAAAGTTATAATGATGTGAATTTTAATATATTATATAAAAATATTTAATAAAAATGTGAATTTTAATATAAAAATTGAATTTGATTTCAATTTGGAGAGAAACAAAATTGGTTCATGTTAACAAAAATTGAGACTAAATTGAACAAAAATTAAATTGAACATTGGGACCAAATTGAATGTAAAACATTGACTCTGACACGTGAACATTTAAAAAAAATTAAAAAACTTAAAAAAAAATTAAAAAAAAAATTAAAAAACCACGAAGTGACAAGTGACACTCACTGTTCATGACCGATAATGATTTAAACAGTGTTAGCAAAAGAGGACCTAATTGAACAAAATTGACGAGAATTAGGACCTATTTGAGCATAAAAACAAAATTATGACTGATTTGACAAAACTTGATGAAAATTCGGACCAAAAAGGTATTTTAACAAAAAAATTTTGAAGGTTAAGAGGTTTTGATACTAGCGCTGACAAGGTGTTGGGATTCCAAAAACCCTTTTTGTAAAATGCTCGGTGGACCTTGCAAGCACCAGCGAATCTTCTCATGAACAGGGATGTCATGGCTCCCAAATTTTATTTTTTGAAAAATTTTAAATTTATATATTAAAATTTTTTAAAGTCTTTTTGAAATTTATAAATTATATGTAATATATATTTAGAATTGATAAAAATTAAATTAGGTATTTTTTATTTCTTTTATAAAGTATAACATTTAATGTTAATGTTCCTTTATAGAATCAAATTGTCCTTTAAGGTATGATATTATTCTCTTGCTGCTTGCCGGGATACGCTCTGTCTTCAAGACTGGGATGTCCTCGCCAAGGGTGATATAATGCACCACAAGAGAGCGTAAAGTTGTTAAAACAGGTAACCCGACCCGACCGGGCTCGACCCACCACTGTTTGGACACTTAGTGAGCCAACCCAACCCAACTCACTTATTAGTGAGCCAAAAAAATTTGAACTCGGCCCGGCCCACCACGGGTTGGTGTGTTAAATGGGTTGGCTCACATGCTTACTTAATAAAAAAAGTATTTTTTTCATTCAAAACTAAATTATAATTCTAATTAAAATTTCAATAAACTTTAATACAAACCAAAATCACAAAAACACAAATTATCTATGTGTTGGCTAAAAAAATAACCCAACCTAACCCAAATTCAAAACCCAATTTAACTAAAAACACTTGTGTGACCCTTTATTTGCGGGTTGGTGAGCCAACCTGGCTCACCATGGGTTCAACCTGGGTGAGTCAGGTTAAAAATCAACTCGTATTGAAATTTGTAAAAAAATTTCAACCAAACCTGGCTCAAACCCGTGGTGGGCTGGGTTGGCTCGCGGATTTGAACCCATTTTGACATCTCTAGGAGAGCGAGTACCTGCAAGTACTCTGATGCGCAAGTCAATTGGAGCAAAATATGCAAAGATGGATAACAAGCATAACATTGAGTTTACATAAATTTTACATGTAGCCTGAACTACTTTTATACGGTTGTTTGTTACTAATTACCTTGAGTAACACTTGGATTCTTTCCTAAATGGTAATGAATGTCTCATTGTAACATCCTGAGTTAATATGCTATTGCGGTTACTATAGCTCTTAATTGCATTTGTTTGACACATGCCTCTCTTAGGTCGAGATGTACTCACTTTTAGGCCAATATGTACTCACTCTATATGATAAGTGTGGTTCTTGTGGTTGCCTTATGGAGGTTGTCCAGACCAAGATGTGTTAGGACCATCTTGACTTAGATGTATCAAACTTTACACAATTGGTAGGTTGTTTTGACCGAGATGTGTTAAGATCATTTTGGCCTAGATGTATCAGGACCATCTTAGCCTAGATGTATTAGGATCATTTTGGCCTAGATGTATCAGGATCATCTTGGACTAGATGTATTAGGACCATCTTGGAATAGATGTATCAGGACCATCTTAGAATATATGTATTAAAGGCCTTACACAATATATTAGCCCACCAAGCTCGTAGCATACAAAGTGTGGCAAGAGTCTGTATCAGGCCTTACACAATATATAAAGGTTATAATGATCAAGATGTGTCAGGACCATTTTGGCCTATATGTATCAAGGGCCTTATATATAAAGCTCTCCAAGTTATTGGTCGGGATGTGTCAAACCCACCTTGGTTGAAAGGTATAAGACCTTTCATAGGAAAATAGGGAAGGAGTTTGGGAAACAATCATATCTTTGGTCAAGATGTACTAAGACCATCTTGGCCGATATGTGTCAGTCCAACACAAACTGACATGTGCAAGTCCTACATAATATAGGAAAAAATATCTTTGACTAAGATGTACTAGGACCATCTTGGCTGAGATGTGCAAGTCCAAAATCATCTGAGATATGCAAGTTCAACACCATTCTAGATGTGCAAGTCCTACCTAATAAACTAGCCCCCATGCTTGTAGTAAACGTTGTGTAACAAGAGTCTTCGCATTAATCTTATATAAGGCCAATGTATTGGAATGCAACATTCTTTGTTATGTTGTTATCCCCTTGGGTTGAGACATATAAGCAAGTGATGTTTCGGACTGAGTTGTGACATGTTGAAAGCTTGGTAGGCTGTGACATGTTGGAAAACAACGAATTTAACTTACTTGAGATTTCCATAGGCCGAGGTGTATTGGGAAGCAACGTATTTGATTATGTTGAAATGCAAAAAGAACGAGATGAATTAGGAAACAACTTGCTTGATTAAGATGTGATGCACCAAGGACAACATGTATTGGGATGCAACTTGCTTGATTAAGTTGGAATACACCAAGGACGAGATGTATGCAGCTCCTAATATGGTCCTTCCACTACAGAATTTAATGCAAAGCAAGATTTGTGCTATTTCAAAATGTGCCTTTCAACTTTCAAAAACTAATGAAAAATAACCATGCTAGCCGAGATATGCATGGCTTCCGAAACAAATCATTTAACTTCAACATTTAATATGGTCCTTCCACTACAGAATTTAATGCAAAGCAAGATTTGTGCTATTTCAAAATGTGCCTTTCAAATTTCAAAACTAATGAAAAATAACCATGCTATATGCATGGCTTCTGAAACAAATCATTTAACTTCAACATTTAATGCCAAATAGCCATCATGACCGAGATGTATTCACTTTGTGACGTCCTTCAATCTATTTTATTTTTTATTAAATAATATGGTTATAAAATTTTGTCACAAAATTGTACAATAATATCTAACATACTTAAAATATTCACACACACACACACACACACACATATATATATATATATATATATATGTATGTATGTATATATATGTATGTATATACATATATATACATACATACATATATATATATATATATGTATATATATTTATTTATTTATACATCTATATATTTTATAGTACTACATGCATCTTATATTTACACTATTTGGTACATATTATATTTTCAACACTAGAATAAGAAGGAGTATTATTTATTTACAGTCTCCCCCCGATCTACTAGCCTTCAAACATGCGAAGGAAAGAGGTTATGGATAGGATCCACTTAGACTATAGGGGGTAAATAAAAAGCAAATCTAATTTGCCCTTCAATGATACATGTGCATTTCGAGTAGAGAGGAAGGTGATAACATAATTTCCTATTCCCTTAAGTGTCACAATTATTTACTGCATTTGTTTGCCAGGTATTTCCTGGGAAGACTGCCACAGTGTCGGCGAAGAAGGGATCATACATGTTAGGATCAATCATCTATGATGAGATTATAACATTTTGTTTTTCATACACAATCATAAAATAGGAAAGTGAGACAAATATAACATAAAAATATAACATATCTTAATAAAATAAAATAAAATGAAAATTATTTCAAATCCATAAAACTTGGATTTTTATCATACTTTATAAAGATTTTGATTAATTTTGTATTGACTAGTCAAGATAAACAAGTCTCATCATGGTCAACAAAGTAACCCAAGAACATCTTATCTTGAGTAATTACTACTCATTTAAATCCCCAAGGTCATACCTCAAACTATAATAATCAAATATTTATTTATCATAAGTTTTATTTTGATATTAAGTATAAATAAATAAATAAATAGAATCAGTGCATAACTAAAAATAAATATAATAAATAAAGAGAACCAATACGTGACTGAAGATAAATATAAATAAATAAATGAGAGCAGAAACTAAATATAAATTAGGATGAGGTTAGGGACACCTTCAGGTAAATATAGAAATAAAATAATTATGAACAGATAAAAAGATAATAAAGATAAAAAGATAAAATGATAGATGTTTATTCCCCTTACCTCAGATATTGTAAGATACAAATGCACGTTCCCCCTGACCCATCGGTATTTTTTTATACACACTCACGATTAGATTATGCTCTCTTTTTTTTTTCTCCACTAACTCTTTTGTCCATTGTCTCCTCTCCACTTCTTTCCCCCTTTAATTTTTTTCATCATCTACTTTGATATTTATAGTGGTAAGGTAATCATTGCATTTAGTTTAAATTAAACTATGCTTTGAATTATTGTGTTTCGTTTAGTTGCACATGGATTATTCTTAGAAGATATTTTTTTTCTTCTTATCACCACAATAATAACGTTTATCTTCCCTATGTAAGTAGGTGACCTTACTTTAGCATTTATTAATTTTTAGGTTTAATTACTCTTTTGGTCCTTATTTTTGTCAAAAAATGTCAAATTAGTCTTTCAATTTTTTAAAGTTTCAATTTGGTTTCAATTTTTAAAAAATTTATTCAATTTTATCTTTTTTGTTAAATTTCTTGAAACAAATCAATGATTTTTTATTAAAATGATTATGTTAATTACATAAATAAAGTAAATGATTCTTATTAACAACTTCAATTTTGATAAAAATTCCTTAATTTGTTTACAAAAATTTAACGAAAAGGATCAAATTACATCAATTTTTTAAAAATATGGACCAAATTGGAACTTAAAAAAACTGAAGGACCAACTTGACATTTTAAAAAAAAACAGGGCAAAAAAATAATTAAACCTAATTTTTATTACTAAAAAATAAAAAATAAGAATAAGTTATACATGGATTCAGAATATGTAAGTGCAAACATATTCTTTGCATTTAATGCATGTTATCTGCTAAGATTTTGCATTCAATATTTTTTTTAAGTTATTTTATATTACTATTATTACTTATTTTGATGGTTAAAACTAATCGACATACATATAATATATATATATATATATATAATAATAATTTATTTTATTATTTGAACTATTTTATAGTAATATTTTTATTATAATTATTTTAATTGTAAATATTTAATTAATTTTGATTCTCTTAATATTTATAATATTTATATTTATATATTTATATGTTCGTAATTTATTGTACTAGATAAAATATATATATGAAAAATAGTGTATTATAAAATTTTAGGTGTTATCATACTGATAACACATGAATAAATTGAGATGTTACACACTTCCCTTAAGTCAAGATGTAACAAACTCATTTTGGCTTAAATGTATCAGGGCTTACATAGAAGAAACAAGACTAGAATCATCAAGTTATTATGGTCAAGGTGTACTAGAAAAAAAACTTTGTGCCAAGTTAATTTCGAAATAAAATCATAAATATAAGGATATGCTATCTCAGCATGATAAATTGGAACAAAGCCATGAGTATAGGGATAAAGTATTCCCCTTCTCGCAACTCTCTATGGGAACAAGTTTAATATCTTGATTATCTCTCCAACTTGAATACAAATCTAAATTATGGTAGGGATTACCTCGACGAATGAAGCCTCCTTACCCAAGAATTAAAATGATGTAGTGCGTGCCAATGTTCTTGTATTGAGCCAAATTGTCCTGCAAGGTATGTTATTATTCTTCTGTTGCTTTCCAGGATATGCTTTGTCTCCAAGATTGGGATGTCCTCGTCAAGTGTGATATAATGCACCACGAGAGAGCAGGTACCTACAAGTACTCTGACGCTTAAGTCAGTTGGAGCGGAATATGCAAGGATAACAAGAATAGAATGAGTTTACATAGATTTTACCTGTAGCCTGAACTACCTTTATATACTTGTCTTTTACTAATTACCTTGAGTAACGCTTGGATTCTTCTGTAAATTCCAATGAATGTCTCATTGTAACTATCGTAACGTCTTGAGTTAATACTCTATCGCGATTACTATAGTTCTTACCTGCATATGTTTGACATACCTATCTTAGGTCGAGATGTACTCGCTTTGTGTGATAAGTGTGGTTCTTGTTGGTGCACTATGAAGGTTGTCCTGACCAAGATGTGTTAGGACCATCTTGGCCTATATGTATCAAACTTTACATAATTGGTAGGTTGTTTTGACCGAAATGTGTTAGGACCATTTTTTCTAGATGTTTTAGGACCATCTTGGAATAGATATTTCATGACTATCTTAGAATAGATGCATCAGGAGCCTTACACAATACAATTAGTAAATAATAAATTATAAAATCAAATATAATAAAGAATAAAAATATTTATTAAGATATTCTTTTATTTTCTTTCTCATTTTTCTTTGACTTTCTCCATATTGTACTTATCTTTGAATTTTGGTCGAAAAAGGAAGTTAGAATATTTATTAGTTTAATAGTTAGCATTACTTTTTATGAATATGGAAGAAAATTTAATGTACTATGTATTTTTTTCATAACATGTTTTTAATTATGATTGAATTATCATAGATTTTTCTTTTAGTAATTACGTCTCTGAATTTTTTATTAGATTATGAAAAATTGTTTTTTAATTAAACTATTTTTTTTTTAAATTATATTGATGAAGAATAAAGAATAGATTCATTTCTTAAAAGTGATAAAAGGAAGCTATGTTAGATTATGAATCAAACTAGATCAATCACAAAAAGAGCAAAGTTAGAATATTTATTAGTTTAATAGTTAACATTATTTTTTATGAATCTAGAAGAAAATGTAATGTAGTATGTGTTTTATCATAACAAGTTTTTAATTATGATTGAATTATCATAGATTTTTCTTTTAGTAATTACGTCTCTGAATTTTTTATTAGATTATGAAAATTTTTTTTTAATCAAACTATTTTTCTTTTAAAAATTATATTGATGAAGAATAAAGAATAGATTCATTTCTTAAAAGTGATAAAAGGAAGCTATGTTAGATTATGAATCAAACTAGATCAATCACAAAAAGAGCAAAGTTAGAATATTTATTAGTTTAATAGTTAACATTATTTTTTATGAATCTAGAAGAAAATGTAATGTAGTATGTGTTTTATCATAACGAGTTTTTAATTGTGATTGAATTATTATAGATTTTTCTATTAGTAATTATGTCTTTAAATTTTTTATAAAAGAGTATATTGATGAAGAATAAAGAATATATTCATTTATTAAAAGTGATAAAATGGAAGCTATTTTAGATTATGAATCAAACCAGATCAATCATAAAAGAGCAATAAACCCTTACAATAATTGAGTAGTTCCCAATACCCCAAATAATATAAGGGTTAAATATGTTTTTGGTCCCTCAAGTTTTAGTAAATTTTGGAATTAGTCCCTCATCAAAATTTATACCAATTTAATCCTTCATCTTTCAAAATGCGTGAATTTAGTCCTTTTAACCCAATTTTGTTAAGTTTATTTGACGTTTCAAACACATTTCATGATAGTATTTGAGTTAACATTGAAACAAAAATGTGTCAAACAGTGTAAATAATTTAAATACTATCATGAAATGCGCTCGAAACGTCAAAAAAACTTAACAAAATTTGGTTAAAAGGACTAAATTCACGCATTTTGAAAGAAAAAGGACTAAATTGGTCAAAAGTTTTGATGAAGGACTAATTCCAATTTTCGCTGAAACTTGAGGGACCAAAAACATATTTAACCCATAATATAATGCGAAAGCATACTTGGTAATTGGGAATAATAGATGAAATATTGGTACGAGATCTTCCAACTATAGAGTAATTGAAATGTTCCCTCGTGATTTATGGGGAGGAAAAGAAAGGAGTAGGAATAATACATCTTGTGCTTATAGATGGGGACCATAACCTTAACTTCTGTTAGTTACTTAATTTCAATATTTCTAATTTGGCTCCTTCATCAACTTAGAATTAGAATATTGCTCGTATCTATGCATTTAATATATCATGGCATGTATATGCTCTTAGCCATAGATTTAATTAATTTGATCACTTTAGTACTTTGGCTAATAATATAATGACCCTAACACATTTAATTATTTATTATATGTATATGTATATGTATGTATGATCCAAAATTTCTAACAAGCTACTCGTGAAGATTAATTTCTTGTAGACAATATAATTATTTACATTGAAAAATATATAGCTGAAAATTTTAGTTCTAATTCAATTATAACAAATTCAAAAATTAAAAAAAATGAATAATAATCCTATATATATATATATATATATATATATTATAGTTTCAATTATACTAAATAATGCATTAATATTTATTATATTATTGATTATAATCCGCAAGATCCGCAACTATAACTTATTTTTACTTTGATCTATCGTTTAATCTACTTTTCTAATAATGTTAATTTTTCTTTTTTTCAAAATTAAGTGAAAGTTGGATTCTCATGTTAAATCAAAATGGATAACAAAATTAAAATACAATTCTTTTATAGATATATTATCTTAAAATTTTAGACACGCTTCATTCATATTTTTTCATAAGAATAAAAACAAGTTTCTTAAATAAAAATAGAGAAATAATAGAGCACCAGAATTTTACTTCATTACCGTTGTCATCCTCTTTCATTTATTAAAACATTTTCCTTGATATCACATTCGGATAACGTTGTACACACCGTTCAACATTTGCATGTTCTTCAGTGAAGAATTATCGTGATCTTTGTAAGGTGAATTTTGTGCGCAGTGTTTAATTTAAAGAAACTTTTGTTGATTGATAAATATTTTCTGTGTTATATATTGGGCAAATGGTGACAAATTCTTGTAAAAAACACATTGTCTCGTGACCTGATCCCCTTTGTCCCTCAACTGTTTGTGTTTGCAAATGTCATGGCATCAAAATTATGTTGTCTAATAAGGTTAAGATATTACATCAGTTTATAATATATAAACAGAACAAAACCATCAAATTTGATGTATGTTAATTAGTCTAGTCCAGAAGTAACAGAATCTCATTGCCTCTTAGATTATTTTAATTTTGAAGTAGTGTTTCTTTAATGTTTATTTTTGCGTTTGTTTTTGTTTTAATCTTTTAGTCATTATATTTTTGCAGTTGTTTTTATACGGATAATATATGTCCTGCGCAGTCTCCTAAACGATTTTCTTGGGCTCCAAGATCTTCACTCCTAGGATATCTCGTCAACAACTCTTGAATGCAGAAACAGATGTCTGCAAAGATACTTTGAGCTAAAGTCAATTCGAGATATTGGGTTTTGATGTCGGAATAGTAACATTGTTAGGTAAATCACTAATTTATTGGGTCCACACCGATTTAATTAAGAAAAACAAAAGGAGGTAATTTTTTATGGGCTTCCGGCCCATTATGCAATTTAAATATGTAACCCTTGCATCAAGTTTGATAAGAGAGAAAAATAGAGTAAGACAGAGAGAAAGAAGTTGTGATTGACTTTGGTGAGAAGCCACAGAGTGAAGAAGAAGAAAAGAGCAACCAATTTATCCAGCGCAAGTTTGTGCATATACTTTGAAAGAAAAAAGGTTTTATTCCTTTTTTCATATATTGAGGTTCACTCTATTGCTTATTTAAAGTACCCATTGAGGTTTGTTATCCACCTTGTTGGTGAAGAGAATAGTGCTTTGTTGATCCTTGGAATCTCTGAGAGAACTTGTGGTGTACTCATTAATTTTTATTAGTGGAAGTTTTGACTGGACAAGGTCTCGTGGGTTTTTCCTCCATATTGAGCTTTTCTCACGTTTAAAGTTTTGGTGTTTGTTGGTTCCCCCTTCTCTATTTTATGCATTTTATTATTTTGCATATTATTTATTTAGGGAAGATTTGATCTGGGTTTTGCTTCCGCGCCTTGTTATCTGTTATTTTTTGAGATCTTCCTAACAAACATAAGCATATATTTCGTAAAATATGTCTTTTATAGTAAAGTTTATGGGCCTTATTGGTTGGACTTTCATTTAGTAGTCTTACTTAAATGATATAATCTAGGTTACTGCCTTTTAAGATGATTAAACTAACTTGATTAGTTTGTCAGTCCTAGTACATGTCACTGTACTAGTCCAACATGTACCCAAACAGGGCGGATACTGAGTGAATGGCTCATAATGGCCTTCTTAGGATTTTGGTATCCTAGAGGGGGATGAGGACTGTAGTCAGTTGGACGAGTGGACATTTCACTAACACAAAAAGTGTCTATAACGTCTGTTATTTTCAACTTTTGACGTCTGTAAAAATACCGACGTCATATATGGTGACGTTAAAATTAACGTCTAAAAATAAAATTGACATTAGCTAATGCTGGAAATAGGGTCCCAACCTCCCTTCACGTCTGTTTGATCAGCACCTGACGTTCAACTAGCGCCAACAGGAGGAAAAAAAAAAGGCTGAAATTAACGTTTGTACTTGCACTGACAGGCGTCAAGGGACGTCGGATGACAGACATCAAGGGACGTCGACTGATAGACGTCAAGGGACGTCGGCTGTAGCACTGCCTGACGTCCCTTGACGTTTGTCAGTGCAAGGACAGACGTCAATTTCAACAATTTTTTTTTAAATTTTGGCTATATTTACATATTCTCACACCTAAAAAACAGAAAATTCCCAGAACAAAGTTGATATTATATTCCATCAACGTGGTAATTTTAACTCATAATTGTAAAGTTGTCTAAACTTTTACAATTACCACAAAACTAAAACTTTCATCAATAAATTGTCTTGCAAAGTTTTTAAAATAAAATTCTGATGTTCTAGGACCTAACTCCATTGTTCCAATAAATATGTTGCCCACTCTTGTCTTAGTATCTGGATAGTGTCTTCTGATAGAGGTGATGGATTTTTGAAGTGCTGAAAAGATAATACAAATTCATTAAGCATGAATATCATTGTTTAAAGTTTGATATGATTTATAATATCTTAAAGATTTATATATATATATATATATATATTATTATTATCTCTATCCATTCATCTTTAACTGCAACTTGAATGATTATTCTTATCCAAGACATGACATAATACCCATATTCCCATGAAAATAATCACATATCAAGTTCATAAGTTCACATGCGAAAATAATAACTTAGTAAATGAATAAGTTACAACCTTTGGGTATAATACTTTAATCTGTTGTGCTCTGAGCTTACCCACAACTCTAATGAAATTTTGGAAACATAAAATATATGTTAGTTTTAATAAGTAAATACATATGATATGAAAAAGAGAGTAACACTTACTCTTGTAACATGTTTTTCAAAGCATTTTTAATTTTCCAATGCATTGAACAAAATCATACAACCATGATTGATTTGGAATGATGACCAATAGTTGCTAATGAGACCTATTATCAATCACAAGTACTTAGTTGAATAATCAACAATAATTCATAAAATATTACAAGCAATAACACCTATCCATCAATGTACAGCGCAATGTAAATCTCTCTGTTTGACTCAGCCATCCATGTTTGCAAATAACTTTTCACGTGATCAGGTGAGTTTCCAGAAGCTTGAATGGTCTGAGGTTCAATGAATCCATACATAGAAGCTCGGCCTTGTTCCACAATTACTTTGTCCATGTACCTACAATAAAACAGTTAGGTATAAATTAAAATGTACCAATTCCAAATTCTAAATGTGGAATAATTTTTTCAAACTATCCGATCGGACAATTCAAGATCTAATACAAATGATTAAAAATTTAATCATTTGTACTAGATCTCAAACGGCAACAAAGTTCGCTCAAAATTGTGAACTAAAATTATAATAAATTTTCACATATAAAATAACAATGCAATAATAATGTTAAAAAATAAAAACAAAATTAAAATTATTTTAACATGCAACAAATCTAATAATAAATATAAATTTTATTCCAAATTTATCAACTAAATTTATCAACTATCATAAAATCAACAAAATACATTAAAATCATTTTAACATGCAACCCATCTTATAACAAATCAAAATTTTATTCCAAACATTTAAAAAATCATAATTTTCGTAATAAAAAAAAGGGGTTAAATATGTTTTTGGTCCCTCAAGTTTCAGTGAATTTTGGAATTAGTCCCTCATCAAAACTTTATACAAATTTAGTCCTTCATCTTTCAAAATGTGTGAATTTAGTCCTTTTAACTAAATTTTGTTAAGTTTATCTGATATTTCAAGCGCATTTCATGATAGTATTTAAGTTGACATTGAAACAAAAATGTGTCAAACAATGTAAATAATTTAAATACTATCATGAAATGCGATTGAAACGTCAAATAAACTTAACAAAATTTGATTAAAAGGACTAAATTCACGCATTTTGAAAGATGAAGGACTAAATTGGTCAAAAGTTTTGATGAGGGAGTAATTCCAAATTTCGCTGAAACTTGAAGGACAAAAAACATATTTAACCCTAAAAAAAAGCACCAAAAAAAATATACAAAATAAGAGGAAAATTAACAACTAACCTCTTGTAGCAAGTTCAAGGATGCAGATGAAGGAGGAGGAGGGTGGGCTGTCGGTGAAAAGAATTTACGATGCAAAAGGGAAGAAAACACTACATTTATGTGAAATGGAGACCAAAACGAAATCCAATCGGTTCAAAATGTATAAATCAGTGCACAAATCAAAACCCCAACAAGATTTTTGACAAAAAACTCACGTGCGGAGGTCGCGATGGCCGGCGGAACGCGGAGGTCAGCTCGCGGAGAAGAGAAACAATGTCGTTTCGCGACGCTGTTGTGCCCTATGAAAGGGGGGACGTCAGGTCTATGTCTCCCCGACGTCGAGTAACGTCAGATTAGTTGGAGAACCGACGTTGCGTGACGTCGAGCGCGTAACCAACAGACGTTAAGATGGCGTGACGTCGGGCGCGTGGAGAACAGACTTAGGGGACGTCGGGGCTTATGCGGACAGACGTCAAAATTGACGTTTTATTTACAAAAATGCCACCGGTCATTTTTGACGTCTATGTTCCGTTTAGCAGACGTTAACTGGGTGACATTATAAGCACTTTTTGTGTTAGGATTTGTACACTTTTCGCTTAGCGAGAGAATGGCTTCATTGAGCGAGTGTGTCAGAATCCTAATAGTTGTTCTATTATTGATTTTGATATTTTTGTGACTAATGTGAATGATTACTTATGAAAGGAATGATGTATATAATTAACATGTGAATGGTTGATACTAATCTAAGGAAGATAAGTGGTGATTTATAGTAGTGTATGCATTGGTACATGGATCTAGTTGGAAGTTATCCTGATGTTCTAATGACAATCCAATTCTTAAGTAGAGAAGGATGTGACATGTGATGAGAGGAGCAAAAGGTCCTAGTCTAGGGGTTTTATCTTGGCTAATGGCGTTAATAGACTAACCTTGTGTATGGTAAGGTGAAATCTATTAGCAATGGCTCTGTAGAGTAGTAGAGGCTAACACAAGTGCATAACTTGCTAGAATCTCATATTAATGCATGTATTTGGATAATTGAGTCATCGTTTGGGTCTTTGTATGAAATAGAATGATAATGATTCATGATTGACTGTGTATGATTAATTGATTATATTTTTTTATATGATTAATTCTTTTGTACATTAGCTTATCCTTTTCTGTGTTTTGTGTCGTTTTATATTCTCTTTTGTACATTAGCAAATGAGGAATTGTAGCTGGACCAATCCAGAAAGGAAATGATGCAACTGTCTAGATAATATTTAGGACACACACACACACACACACACATATATATATATATATATATATGTATATATATATATTATGAATTAATGACTGTCCATTGATTTAATACATTTACTCATATGATTCATATGATTGATACTCATATGATTCATTAATCTTTATGTAAATATTTGTATTAACTACGTTGATTTGTTTCCTTTATGGATTACATATTGTATCTATAAATAGGATTCTTCCTATCAATAATAATACACAGATGAGTTGCTCCCTATTCTCTCATTCTCTATTCTCTATTGTTTCTTCTCTTCTCTATCATCTATTATTCTCTCTCTGTTATTCGCTTTATTTAATAACGCGTTATCAACACGAAGCTCCAACCAATTGAGGACTAGTGGAAGCTTTTTATCTCTAACGACAATGTTCTGCGTGTCTCAATTCAGGCTCTTTCTAATCTTTTCTCAAATTATAATTTTACCTTATATTCTTCCTCTTGTGATAGAATTGTTTGACTTTATCAATTTTCATCTCCATCTCCATCTTATTATTTTTATTTTTATTATGACGGTGATTATTATTATTATTTTGATGATTATTATTATTAATATTATTATTTTATGTGATAGTTCTAAACACGCAAAACGTTACAAAATTTGGATTTGTGACCCTTGATATTACAAGGAAGAATTCCTTATATCGGATTTTAAATGTTGAAATACATTTAGATGCAATGGATATTGGGATACCATTAAATAAATAATTAAAGCATCTAAGCAACTAATTTGCTCATGAGACAAAAATATTGTGAGAAGAGATTTCACAAATATTATGAATCTATTTCATGCCTATGTATGGCTGGTTGGACAAAGCAATAAAGCTTTTGATGAAAAATCATGAGATCCGCCTAATCTGCTCCATTACCAGAAGCGAATGCAACAATAAATATTATAAATCTATTTCATGCCTATGTATGGCTGGTTGGACAAAGCAATAAAGCTTTTGATGAAAAATCATGAGATCCGCCTAACCTGCTCCATTCCAGAAGTGAATGCAGCAATAAATATTATGAATTTATTTTAAGCCTTTGTATGGCTGAACAAAACAATGAGCTTTTGATAGAAAATCATGATACCTGTCCAAATTGGTTTTGCTCCATTTCCAGAAGTGAATGCGGCAACATTTGATTTATATTTTCATGATCGTGATCGTGATATTGATTATGGACATGGTTATAAAGAAAATTTCAAAGATACATTTTGTCACCAGAAGTGGCACAATAATGTGAAAAAGGAAAAAGGAAAATGTGAAAATATTGACAAAAAGATGAAAGTATATATTATCATTACGGTGGTAAAGGCCATTTGAGTTGTACTTATTGTACACCAAAGCATCTTACAAATAATGAGAAGAACATAGAAACACACTTTGCTTATGAAGATTGTGATTCTGATTATGGCCATATGGATGCTACTCATCTTGATATTATTATTTTCTTTGCTAAAACAAATGGAAGCATTGATCACCTCATTGATTATGAGAGTGTTAAAAAAATCTCATTGATATTTACGTTTATATGAAAAACAAATGTTTGCACTAGTACCAAAAGATATGTGTCTTATTGATAGTGCAACAACTTATACAATTCTCAAGAGTAATAAATTTTTCTCTTGTTTGATAATGCGAGACATCAATATTAGTATTATTTATAGTACTACAAATATATTTGAAGACTCACAAATATATTTAAAGACTCTAGAAGAGCTATTATACTTCTACCAAGAAGTTGAATAGAAACTTATTAAGTTTCAATGATATTTGTCTAAATGGATATTACATTGAGACAAACAATGAAAAAGATATGAAATATCTTTATATCTCTATGAATGAGTTGAAAAAGAAAGTGTATTGGAGAAATTATCAACATTCTCTTATAGTTTGTACTACAAGTTTATTAGTACAATTGAAATGCATGTCATGGTAAACCAGAAGTTTACAAATCAAAATGATTGCCTTGTTTGACATTATCAGTTATTATGATGCAAAAAAAAAAGGGTTGAAAAACTCATGTGGACACATTTGAAGCGTGGTAGACCTATTGGTTCCAAAGATAAAAACTCTTGAATGAGAAAGGGAGCTAAAATGCAAAATGACCTAATCGAAAAGGTTGAAATCCCAAAAGATTCATTTGACATAATGTTTTGGTTCCAGAAGAACCTCGGGTATCTGAAATTGTTGAAAATGATGAGATCTCAATAAATTATGTCATGAGTCATATAATAGTGGAACCAAAATGAAGTTAACATTGACAAAACTTTTACTTATAACATAACGATAAATGCTATGAATGACAATGAGGATCAATAAGCAATGATCATTGAAGATTGTCGGCAAAGAAAAGATTGACCAAAATGAAAATATGCAAAGAAGCATAATTATATTTGCTTGCTAGACGAAAGGTTTTTGGATGTAGAGTTCGCACACCTGAAGTTGTGAAACCCGTTGGGTACATATGGATTTTTGTGCAAAAATCAAATTAAGAATGATGAAATTGCTAGATACAAAGTACAATTGGTTGCTAAAGGTTGTTCACAAAACCTTGCATTGATTTGTGAAAAAATATTCACTAGTATTGGATGCAACAACATTGCAATATTCGATCATCCTAGTTGCACAACAAGGTTTGCATTTACATCTAATGGATGATGTTACAACCTATTCGTACGGTTCTTTTGAGAACCATATTTATATGAAAATCCTTAAAGGATTTTATTTTCCCAACAAGACAAATTCTAAAGAGGGAGATATTCAATAAAATTGAACATGTTGTTTTATTGATTAAAGCAATCAGGACGTGTGTGGCATAACCGTCTTATTGAGTACTTATTAAAAGAAGGATATAAAAATGATCATATTTGTTCTTGTACTTATATGTAAAGATCCAAAAATGAATTTGCCATAATTATTCTTTATGTAGATGACATAAACATCGTTGAAATTCTTAATGAGCTCACAAAAGCAATTGATTACTCAAAGAAATAATTTGAGATGAATGATCTTTGAAGGACAAAGTCTTATTTGAAATTATAAATTGAGTATTTAAATAAAGGTGTTTTTATACATTAAGAGGCTTATATAATAAGGTGCTTAAAATGTTCTAAATGGACAAGTCATGTCCATTATGCACTCCAATAGTTGTGAGGTCGTTGGATGTTGATAAAGACTCTTCTTAGACCTCAAGAAAATGATGAAGATCTTTTTGGTCCAGAAGCACCATATCTTAGTGTCATAGAAACACTAATGTATCTTGCTAATTATACTCGATCTAATATTGCATTTGTTGTAAATTTGTTAAGCAAGATATAGTTCTTCAAGTATAAGAAGAAAATGGTTTGGAGTAAAACATATACTTCATTACTTTAAGGGTACTACGAATATGAGCTTATTTCATTCAAATGATTCAGATTCAGACCAATGGGTTATGTATATGCATGTTATTTTACATATTCTCACAATGTCACAATGGTTGATCACAAACAAGATGTTTGTTCACATGTGGTAG
>Ga0214545_1001620_pt1 | contig 42416 bp, 22 predicted proteins | sample CNSS4metaG_FD_160064 | JGI IMG/M metagenome (GOLD analysis project Ga0214545, IMG submission 160064) | Root nodule microbial communities from cowpea collected in UCLA plant growth center, Los Angeles, California, USA - CNSS4 | ecosystem: Host-associated > Plants > Roots > Nodule | place: USA... | reverse complement strand
CCATTAAAATAAAGTTGAGAAGATCACTATGTGTGAGTGTGTCCTTATCACTAAAACAGATATGTAAGAATATTTTGTATGTGATATATCCAAAACCCTAAATAAGCGGAAAAAAATCATTTAAAAATAATAAATATTACTATCATACAATATAAAATATGCACACGTTAATATTTGAGTCTATCACTTGACAATGAGATCAACATATAACTTTAATAAAGAGTAAAAAAATGAAATTTAATATATATAGTTTTAGAAAAATGACAGGGTGCACTTATTGTCTATAAGTTTTACAAATTATTTAAAATACAAGAAAATTTTCACTAACAAATTGCATGATGATGAATGTTGAAATTATTTTAAAATTTAAAATTCCTGCATCCCCATAATATTGTACGATTGAATAGTTTAATTGATAATTTAATATTTATGAAAAAATAAATAAAAATATTTAATGCTAGGAGGCTATCACAAGTTTACGTTGACTTCATGAATAAAAATAGAAAGAAAATAACAAGTTATGGACCTTAGAAATAAAATAAAAAGAGGAGATAGCGACTGTAATAAAGAATAGCAGCACATAGAAAGGATATTATTAGGTGCTTTTAATTATATATTTCTCACACTTGAAGAAGGGTCACTAAGACCATTTCATTATTTAATTCATTCAAATTTTAAGTCTTAAATATGTTTTTTTCTTTAACTGAATTTTAAAATTAGTATATTTCGAAACTTTGAACTAATTTAGTCATTCATCTCTTGAAATACGTAAATTTAGTCATTTTAATCAAATTTTGTCAAGTTTATTTGACATTTTAAACACTTTTCACAATAGTATTTGACTTAACATTAAAGTAAAAATGTGTTAAACAGTATAAACAACTCAAATACAATCATGAGATGCGTCTAAATCCAAATTTTTTGAAAGATGAAGAACTAAATTGATCCATGATCTTGAAATAACAAATTTTAAAATTCACTGAAAAGTAAGGAACCAAAAACATATTTAATCCAGATTTTAATAATATAAATGTAAAAACATTATAATCACAAAAAGCAATATTTTTAAGCTAATAATAGGTTAATGTCTCTTTTCACACAAGCAATTATAGAAAGGAAATGAATTTTTATATGATAAGAATCATTTGACAATGATTTTTTAAAGAAAAAAAAAGTAAATATTAAGTGAGTGTAATTATTTTTTAAATGTCAAAATAACATCACCCTTACCAAAGATCTTATTTCTATAGAGTTTTTTGTTTTTCCATAGGAAAGACAACAATTCAGGAAAATACAAAATACTCAATGACTTAATTATCTACCAAATGTATTGACTTTTTTTTATTGGTAATAATAATAAGTGTTTTTTTTTTCTTTCTGAAAGATAGTATATAACATTGTAAAGTGTATCATAAATTAGGTCACTTTTATATTCTCGATCAGCTAATTTATCAAAAACAAATTTAATTGATAATAATATTTTCCCTTAAATTTATATATATTTTAAAATATCATTGTCATTAGCACATGCAAATTTATCTCTAATCAAGTTTAATTAAAGTATTTTAATGTGAAAATAATTAATATACGGGGCATTGTTATCTTTTTTATTACCAAGTTAGTAAGATTTTTTTCGATGATCTAATCTGTGACGATTCTCTTATTCAATTACATGTTTTTCCATATGAAAAATTGATTTTCCATCACACGGGAAATTAATGATAGGAAAAATGTTATTAGATTTTATTTAACTACTATATTTGACAAATTTTATAAGATTACACAATGCATGTTAATTTTTTTTTAAATATGAATGTATTAAATGGTTAGAATATAAAATGTTAATTTCTAATAAAATATTATTAATTTGGTATTCAAAAGATTTTCACACACATTTTACATTTATTATTTTATTTTTTAATTTTAAAATAAGAAAAAGTGAGATAAAAAACAAATTCCCACCTAATATAAGCGGGAGCAGGTAGCTATTTCAGAAGTAGCTTGTTCTGCATATAAGAGTTTTCGTCGTGCATAATAAGGAACCATTTTCTGGTTTCAAACAAAAAACAGCAACACTTCCTTTTCTGTCACCGTTTGTTGTTTTACGCATACATATACCTCTCTCACTTCGCAACTTTCTTCTATTTTCCATATCCTTCGTTTGTTTCCACGTCCATCAATCATATTCCATACTACGTTTCATTCCATAAACTTCTTTTTGGTCACCAAAAGTATCTATAAGCATGTGTTCTACTGGTTATACATGTTGAAGACTTTTCTTCCTCTTTGGAGTTTTGGGTGCAGAAGAAAATATGAGTGTCACAGGTTCATCTTCTGGGCACCCTCAATTCATTGCCAGCACCGGCAACAGAAGCTTGTCCAATGCGCCGTTGATTGAGAATCCAGACTCTGATCAAATTGTTGTACCCGATGTTAGTTTCAATGGCCCTTCTATTCTTACTGGTCAACTCTGCATAATGTTCTTGGTTGCTTTATGGATTTGAAAAATTGTGCGAATATCACTTTGTGTTTGAGATTAACATTTGTTATTTTGGATTGGATGCTTTATTCTCTGCTTTATGTTAATGCTAAAGTTTGTCTTAACTTTTTTTTAGCCCTATTGATTTGCTTACACTGATAACGTGTGCTGGGAATATGCTGAAAAATGGAATGACATAAAGGGGGCGAAGTAGGTTTTGATTTGACTTGGTATTTAAGAGGAACCCGTCTTTGTTTATGTTCCACTAGGATAATTGATTATTATTTTTTCTCCATTTCCTCAAAAAAAATTATAAAAAGTTTTCATTTTTCCAACATAGAAGCACACTAATTCTCTGTTGTGTTCTTGTGTCGTGTAGGACTAACTAACCATTAGTACATGACCTTAGAATAGACATGTTTAACAGTAATTTGAAGAGGAGTTTTAGTATAATCTAAACTCACAAATGTTCATGGTTTCGGACAATATAAAGAAAACCGAACTATGTCTGATATTGGGATTGATCTAAAATGTGTATATATTAGTGATCACATTATGATTCCTATCGTTTTTGTATGAATAATTTTAGTCTGATATTCATTTCAGAAGCTGCTTGTAGCTTCTATGTCTTATTCTGACAAGGAGTGTTTCCAAACACACTGCTCATAAACTTCCAAGTAATTATTTGACTCGTGACATTTGCAAAAAGAAAATCATTTTTCATTTGCCATTTTATGAACTGAAAAGAATATTAAAGTTTTTCTTAGTTTGTTGTATTATATATTTGCATATGGTTTTCAGTAACTCACATATTTGTATATGGTTTTCTGTATTTTGCAGAGAACAAGCTGGAAAAACTTATTTGCATACGTGGGGCCTGGATTTCTTGTTTCCATTGCATACATCGACCCCGGAAACTGTAAGATCATTTCTTCATTTCTCTCTTCTGAAATAAAAGGAAATGTATAATTCCTGACAAGATTTGCTAACTATATTTTTACAATGGCTTGCAGTTGAAACGGATCTTCAATCAGGAGCACAATATAAATATGAGGTGTGTATGGTATTGTTTCATGCAGTTGTTTCAGCTTTGATTTTTGCAGATTTAAATTTTGTGATTGAATGCAATTAGGTTTTATGGAATAATTAATAGGTTGTTATACACCTATGCTCCAGTCTTCACATTACATTTTTGTCACATTAATGCTTTCAGTTACTATGGATCATATTGGTGGCGTCATGTGCTGCTCTTCTAATTCAAACAATGGCTGCTAATCTTGGGGTTGTCACTGGTACTTGATTTAGTAGTGTTTTGTTTTTTACTGAATAAACTGAATTTTAAATTTCCTTCTTTGTTATCAATACTTTTAAAAATTCTATTTTCAGGAATGCATCTAGCTGAGCATTGTAGAGCTGAATATTCTCGACTTCCCAACTTCATTCTTTGGGTGATTGCTGAAGTTGCAATAGTGGCTTGTGACATTCCCGAAGGTATAGTATACTACAGAGGAGAATTTACATTTTTGAACTGTTGCAAATTTTATTTAAGGAATACAAATGAGTCTAAGTTTTATATCGAGTAAACATAAAAAAATTGTCTTAAGTTCTTTTTGGCTTTCTATGCAGTAATTGGGACAGCCTTTGCATTGAACATGCTCTTCAACATACCTGTTTGGATTGGTGTTCTTCTGACAGGACTCAGTACATTGGTCCTCTTAGCATTACAACAATATGGGGTAGTTTTCTGTATTCTTTATCAAACCATTGTATGATATCTTATAATGGTTTGATATAATAATTTCTCTGCACCATATCAAACTGTTCGGGTAGTTGATATACGTCACAGATAAATTATTGTATGTTGAAGAAACTAATGATTGACATTGCATGTTCCATAAGCAAATGTTTACTAGAAAACAATCTGAGTAACTTTTTCTTGGGTGCTTAACAGGTTAGGAAACTTGAATTCTTCATTGCATTTCTAGTATTTACAATTGCTGGTTGCTTTATGGCTGAACTTGGATATGCAAAGCCTGTGGCCAAAGAAGTTGTGACGGGTCTATTTGTTCCAAAACTTAAGGGGAGTGGTGCCACTGGTCTAGCAATTTCACTCCTTGGAGCAATGGTTATGCCGTGGGTTCCTCTTGTCTTCCTTCTGCAGCCATTTCTTTCTTCTGTCTCTCAGTAATTTGATCTAAACTAGTGCTATGTTTCTTTGTTTACAATGCATTTGCTTCAGACACAATCTCTTCCTCCACTCAGCTCTGGTGCTTTCCAGGAAAATACCCCGATCAGTTCGTGGAATCAAAGTAAACATTTTATCTCTTGTATACATATATTCATAAGAATCCATTCATTTCCAGTTATAATTAAAAGGATGTTGGACCCTTTTTACTCTTATTAACGTTGTTTTTAAGATAAGTTTGCTGAATAAAGCAACATTAATCTTTACAATGGCACGTGCCTTTTGAAGGTAGAATTTTTATTAATTTATGTTAGGAATCCAAGTCTGAGTCTAAGTCCACATTAGGTAGAGGTGAGATAGTTGACTATTACAGATGAAAATCTATAAATTTAACGTCTTAAGATTTTTGAGTTGGAAATGGTATCAATTCCTTATGTGAATTGAGTTTATGTTTCATTAGTATTGTGTTTTTCTGGTGAAGCGCGTAGTGAAGTTGTTTGTGATGTCAATCACCATTCTCTTATCTTTGACAGGAGGCTTGCAGATTTTACATGATAGAAAGTGCCTTTGCTCTTACGGTGGCCTTCCTCATAAATATTTCTGTTATTTCTGTAAGTGGTGCAGTTTGCCATTCTTCAAACTTAAGCGCTGAAGATCAGAAAAGTTGTCAGGATTTGGATTTAAATAAAGCCTCTTTTTTATTAAGAGTAAGTAAAACGACTATCTGTACTTAGTTCTTGAGCTTCATATATCATTTTTGTTGGAAAGTGTGCTGATAAAATCATTGATGATATTTTTATGTGGTCCACACTCAGAATGTCTTGGGCAAATGGAGTTCAAAACTATTTGCAGTTGCTTTACTTGCCTCAGGTCAAAGTTCTACCATAACAGGAACATATGCAGGCCAATACGTCATGCAGGCATGATGTTTTTTTTTTCTTTTTCTGTTCTTTTGGCATTAAAAGGAGTACCTACTTCTACTTTTCATTTCACCTTAATTTGTATCTCATTTCAGGGATTTCTTGATTTGCGACTGAAATCATGGATTCGGAATCTGCTAACCCGTTGCTTAGCCATTGTTCCTAGTTTGATTGTTGCACTCATAGGTGGCTCTGCTGGAGCTGGAGAACTCATCATAATTGCATCGGTATGATTCCCTTGCTATTAGTTTCTCTCTCTGCTTTTTCAAAATATTGCTCAGAAGTGAACTTTAGACCTAACTTAATCTCAGAAAACTAATTTTAAGATGAGGTTTGCATCAAATTATATATTATGAAATCGTTTTACACCTCCCTTCATGTCAAAACATATACAATTTGAACATAAGACTAGATATTAGTGAGTGGTGCAATAGCCGATAGGTCCAACAAACAATAAATCTTCCAATAAGATTACACAATAGGCCGATTAAACAACAAATCTTGGTAAAATAGGTTTTTAACTCATGACTTTGATTGGTATTAAATCATTTTGTGTGCATGAAATCATTCCGTAATTTCTGTCAGATTGTGTATGGATAATTCTTGTGCATAATAATAACATTGATCTTGTGAGACTATCTTTTGGGATATGCTATAGTTTGTGCTGAAGTCCCTCTATGTCTGCTGATCAGATGATCTTATCATTTGAACTTCCTTTTGCTCTGATCCCACTCCTCAAGTTCACCAGCAGCAAAATCAAGATGGGAGAACATGTCAACTCAATCACGGTAACCTTTTTCATGATAAGAAAATCTGAAAGTTGTTAAAAATAGAAAAAAAAATTGTTGTTCTGCATCATGTCTGATAAATGATTTTGTATATATACTTCAATTGCAGATTTCAGCTGTTACTTGGATCATTGGTTCCCTCATCATGGGCATAAACATATACTATTTAATGACTAGCTTTGTGAAGTTGCTTCTTCATGCTCACTTAAGAATTGTGGCTAAGGTATTTCTGGGGATATTAGGATTTTCTGGTGTGGCACTATACATTGGAGGCATTGCATATTTAGTGTTTCGCAAAAATAAAAAGACTACACATGTTTTGACACTTAGTACATTGGAAGATCAGCAAATGGCTAATGCAGAAGGTGATGTATCAATGTATAGTCTCCCAAGAGAAGACATAGTAAGCATGCAATTGCCTCAAAAAAGGACTCCTGCTGAATTTGATTAAGGTAAATTAGCTAGATGAAGTCCTAAAAAAGGTTCTATCAGGAATAGAAAATAAGACCCAAATTTTTGTTAATTTTTAGAAATTTAGTATATGTAAAAGAGAACATTGCTTGCTACAAATTAAGTACCAAGTAATATTGAAACAATGCAACTATGTGTTATGTGTGGCTAACATAACTCCATAGAAGATAATAGTCTCTTCTTTGAATAATCAGCTTTTAGTTTATTCATTAAATGTTTTTTCTTGAAATATCAGTACCTTTGAAAATATAATAAAATTTGAAAAGTACCTTTGAAAAATGTAATTTATCATTTATATTAGTTCAAAATTTAAAAAACAAATCCATGATTTCGGGGATAATATTAATATACTTTTAAGACATAAAATGACAAAGTTATTTTCACATCCTGTTTGTTTGTCTTATCACGATTAGCGTCTCTCCTAAATTCAACCATCAATTATGTCACTCATAAATTAACCAACATCATAATCATGTAATATATATAGTATCGTTTCATTAATCAAAATCAATTTTCAAAACCACTAAAAATTATTTTAATAACCAATTAAAATAATTTAATTATTAATAAGACAAAGAATTTTAATGTTTTGAAATATAACAAAGAATCCTATGCATGGTTCACAAGATTCAACGACAACTCGACCAAGAAAATTTTTCTTCTTTTCCTGCATTGGTAAATCAAACTATGTAGCAGGTAATGAACTGGGTTAAGTCACTCACATATGTTTAAGAATCATCCACTTTTCATGTTCCATTGTTGAACTTCTTGTCCTACCATAAATAAGAACCTTCCTCCAACTACCATTTTCCCACATATACAGGGATAGGCAGTAACCAATCTTATCATTACAAGTCTGAGATTTGCAGGAAACTGTGATGTGAAAAAGATGAGAAACTTGTGGAGAATATAGACTTTGAGTAACGAAGTTGGTATATGTTTATTTCAACATTTTGGAGAAACTGACCTTAGCCTTAAGCCAGAGGTGTCACTGAGTTATTATTATTTTCATTTCTTTCATTTTCAGTGCAACCAAATACAGAGTGAAGTCAAACTCATTCAATGTCAACGTCTTTGTCTGTCGACAAATATCAAATTGCATGAAGTTGCTTGAACTTCTGAATATGAAAATAACGTGAAGCAAAGAAACATGATTACAAAAGGTGGAAAATCCATTAATATTATCAAATTTTACTTTTACAAGGCAGCAATTAGCATGAAGTGTGTCTTACAAACTCATAACACACGTACTTCTCAGGATCTTATATAATTAACTCAACACAGACTCATTTAATAATAACTACTTTAAACTTGTTAATGTATTGCAACCTAGCTAGTTAGGATTTAACTTCAATAAGAGTTTTCTTGCTTTGGGAGCACAGGAAGGTGGCCATTGTCTTGCAGATTTTTAACAGTGTCATATAGACTCTGCTTCACTGGGGTGAATTCCATTCCCAAATCTTTCAGCTTTTGGCTTGAAAACAAATAAGGTTTTACTCTCGGGTTCTTTTCATCTGAACATCTGCACAAATGAAATGTTATGTTAAGTCCCAATCTCTTACCAAAAATCAAATCAATAGTACTATTCTTTGATGGAAAACAGCTTTTACACAAGTTAATAACAAGCATATATCTAACTTCTTCAATCTTACATGTAATGATTTAACAATTATAAATGGTTGAGGTTTCAGGTTTTTCAATTCCAATCATATGATACATATATTATGTGTTGTTCTTCCAAGTAAAATGTGAAAGCAACCTATTCTTGGTGGTTAAAGTGTTTTTCTTTGCTGTGAAATTATAGAATTTGGTGGTATAAGTAAAGGTCATAAAGAAGTCAAAGTTGGTATACCTACACTACAGCTCAATACCTTTCTGATTTGACCCCACAAAGTTTTACATTTATAGTATCTACATTCTTGTATTCTACCTCACCAGAAAAATATATCATTGTTGGAAACTGGTACTCCAAATTAACAGAGCTATGACCAATTCATCTATTTCAAATTCTGTGCACAAATAAAATATTTTAATCAAGAGAACAAAGTCTTACTTGGTGGGAATTGGGTACTCTGGGAAAAACTTGGCCAAAATTTCAACGAGGTCACCACGATGCAGTGAACTTTCGGCACATATGTATCGACCAAAAGCTGAAGGAGTCTCATAAACAAGAACATGGGCTAGTGCCACATCCCTGACATGTACATAAGACTGTGTAGCATTTACATAGGTCTTAGCAGAGCCAGTAAGGTACTTTAGGATGTGAATTGTGCTAGCATTAATGGTAGGTTGAAGCAATGGACCAATAACCACAACTGGGTTCACCACAACCAAATCCACCCCTCTCTCTTTAGCTATATCCCATGCTGATTGTTCAGCCACCGTTTTCCCATAGCAGTACCAATTCTGTAGATCAAATAAACCATTCCATTGTCAAAACACACATTTCAAACATTAGATACACCTAAAAGGACACGTAACACGTAATTAATAGCATGTTTAAGTCATTGAATTGACCTTAGTATTCTTGCAGTATTCCAAATCACTCCAGAATGATTCATCAACCACCACATCCCTACTCGTGTTAGGGTTCATATACACCGTACCAATCGACGAAGTGAACACCACGCGCCGCACTTTTGCTTCTGCAGCTACTGTTATCACATTCTTCGTTCCATTCACTGCTGGCTCCACCATCTCTTCCTGTGCATCGCCAATTCAGTACAAAACCTTTAGTTCTTCATTTGAAAATAGACCCTTTACAATTTAGCAAGAGAATCTGTAAATTTGTGGAAAAAGAGAAAACTAACGGGGTTGTCGGTGACCGGAGAAGCGGTGTGGAAGACGCCGTCGCAGCCGTGAAAAGCGGCTTTAATGGAGTCAATATCAAAGAGATCAACTTTATGCAGAGTGAGTCTCTCCTTCGCTCCTTCCAACTTCTTCAAATGCGCATTCTTCGGATCCTCTGATATAATAATCATTCATTAATACAAATCCAACTCGAACATAACATAACAAAACATAAACTTCTGCTAATCAATACAACGTTAACTTTAAACAAACAAACAAACAAAAAAAGATAAATCAAATTAATCAATTAATTGATTTGATTAGCATGCAATGCAATATATATATAGTACGTACCTGGGTTTCGAACTGTTCCTCTCACAGTGTACCCTTTCTCTAACAGAACCTTCACAAGCCACGAAGCTATGTAGCCGCCGGCGCCGGTCACGCAGACGGTTTCGCCGGAGAGTGATGACGTGTCAGTTGGCATCTCGGCGGTGATTGATTGAGAGAAAAGGAATGAATGGGTGAATGAAAACGAAAGGAATAATAATAACACTATGAAGCTTCTTCTGGTTATGGAATACGAAAAGCAACATGTCCGAAGATGCCTTTTATAAACCTGCATGCACCCTTTTCCACCAATCTCGTATCACATCATTTACTACAGAGTAAAGAAAATCCTGTCAGAAAATTTCAATATAATAGTTTTTTTTGTTGTTAAATTATAATAAATTAGTCCGATTTATGATAAAAATAGAGAAAATAATTTTTTGCCTATTAAATTTTGACATTTTATAAATTTATGTGTTATTTTTTAAGTGATTTTTTATTTTTATTTATTTTTATTTTTAATATTTGAAAATTACTTTGAAGATGATATAAAATTGTCAAAAGTTTAGCAGTTGAAAGCAAAATAAGTTTCACGTTTACTTTCTCTTTTTTCGAAGTCAAAACTACATTTTACCGATAAACTGCATAAAATTTCATACTCGTTTTCCTATGTTGACCCTTCTGTATTCACATTTTATGGGAGTCGTAATTTTAATATTTAGAATTATTTCTTCATGTTTTTCAAGTTGCTCAATTTTATGAATTAAAATATACTATTGCTATAAATAAGTTGCTTGCGTTGAAAGCAGAAACTAAAGAAATTGAATTCACGACAAATGCAACTCATATTAATATCTCACAAAGATATTACACCATTTAATTAGTAAAAGCAGCTGCATCTATATACACCTAATCTTTGTAGAATATATATATATATATATTTATTTATTTATTTATACGAAATCTAGTGAGATTCATAAGACTCAAAAGTTTGCATTTTTCATCATTTATGGAATCAGTGACGATGATATCAAACAAAATATTGCTAAAAAGGGAAGGAAATTGGGGTCCCTGTTCTCTCTTTCTCCAGAAGCTATCACAAAAAAAATAGTTATATTTGTTAAATGTCATGGTTTCAAATAATTACTAAATTGGAGTTTTATGATTATGTTGTTAGCAGATGATGATTCAGAAAGAGAAATTAATTAATAATACCGATCGAACATGAGAAGCTTTCGGATTTTGGACATGTAAAGGACTGAAAATCACGTGACTAATTTAAGAGCTAAAGTTTAAAATTAAAATAAAATAAATAAATAAGGAGACGTATAATTAGTAAATTAATAACTGATGTAAATTCACATGGAGGCAATAGTAATTTATTTTTCTCTGTATTCTGTCGCTGATAATAAAAACAAAAGTTATTTTTCTTTCATGAAAAAAATATTACAATTGACCGTATGTTTCTAATAATGCACGTGGTTAATAGTTTTGTACAATTTTTTATATATTTTGAAAATATTTATATATAACGCACATGCGAACTTAAAGTTGTAAACGTGCTTTGAAGTCAAACTTAAGTTGACGGAAAACGCGCCTGATATTAATTTAACGTAAAATCATTTATTAACCTCGTAATCACGTTTTAATCTGCTGCATGCATAAGTGTGATCTTCAGTTACATGTTTATTTTTATTTTTATTTTTGTGTGTGTGAAACTAATATGCTTATAATATTTTATATATTATAAACAAAATTAACTGAGACTCTAAAATAGCATAATATACTTTTAATCATACTTATTATATCTTTAACCACTGTTGTTAAACATTTAATTATATCGTTTTTTTTAGGAAGAATAACTCAAAAACCATCTGAAAAACACTTAGTTTATAACCGTTGGTGTTCACTAAATTTTTTATTTCATATTTTTTTAATAACATTCTTAATGTGCTTTATACTTACTTTTGATTTCAAGTTTCCAACCGAATTTAAAATTTAATATAATGTTTTATCATCTTGGAAATGAAGAAACTTTTTGTAATTAAAATAAATTTTTTATACTAGTTTGATTCTATTAAATGTTCTTCTGACTTTGAATAGGGTTTTCGCAGTTTGGATCTAATAATTGTTCTTCTGACTTTGAATAGGGTTTTCACATTTTGATTCTATTATTTGTTATTCTGACTTTGAATAAGTTTTTTCATATTTTAAAACTTTATGCATTATCATTTTTTGCTTATTATTTCTATCACGCCTAAATTGCAATGTGAATAAAAACATTTTTCAATTCATCCCGACCATTATAAAATAAAATTAATATTTATTGATATTAATACAGAAAATATATTTGACATCCGTAACAAAATTATATTAATGTTAATTTTTTAACTATATCAAAATAAAAAGTAGCATTAACAATGATTGAAAAATAAATATGATTGAATTTAACTTGAAAGATACATCTAAAAAACATGTCAACTTTTATAACACTTTGAATTCAGCTGAATATATTGACGAAGATACCATAAGTAAAGTCAAACATTTCAAAATCTAATTTTTTAATAAAATTTAAAATGATCTAATTATAAAAAAAAAATTAAACTATTCTCATCCACTTTTAAAATTAAAACTTCTTTCAAAATTCTCCACCAGACAACGTGTCACAGAATATTTCAAACTCTTCATAGAAATAAATTATCCTTTAATCATTTATCCCGAAATATTTATATGGTGTATTCTTGTTTACGTTTTGTTTCATTCAAAGAATAATACGTGAATTATATATTTACGAAATGAATAAAGTTTTTATATAGAAAGAATATTGGTGTGGGTTGGCAAAATTTTGGTCACCGAGTGTTGGTTAATTATAGCTATCAATTAATAGAAGTTCGGGCACATATCTAGTAGTTTCTACCAAATTCTTAATTACCTAATTTATTTTAATTCATTTTTATCTTATAATTTATTTAGTTTATACTTCTTGTTATAAATAAACATAGTTCTATTATTATTATTATTATTATTATTATTATTAAAAATAAAAAATTTCTTTTTGTGTACGCATTAAATAGTAAATAAAACAATTCATAATGTTTCAACTTGGATTACTAATAATACCTTGTATAATTTGATAGTGTTATATTTGTTCCGTACGTTCATTTTTATCGTGAATTCCTCTTGCATACTTGTATTTCAAATCTTTTTCCCAAAAAAATAAAACCCTGCATGAAATAATAAATTCAAACTTGAATTAAGTCTCTTGTAATTTTAAATATTTTTAATTAAATTTTAGAGTAGAGAAAATTTTTATATTTTCCAATTGAGTTTGAGTTATTTGATTTTTTTATTGAATAAATAATGTGATTATTATTTTGCTTACCTGTCTTTACGTAAATATAAGATTTTATAGTTAATATAAAATAATATTATGATCGGTGTAAGATAATAAATTATTTTATTATTTTAATTAAAAATGTGTTAGATAATAAATATACTTACATCAATGATGATGACGATAAAATTTAACTTATCAATATAGATGATAACATGGAATTAATCTTGAGTCTGAAAATCTCATTTATGTTTTCGATAACAAATCAATAAAAATCATTTATCGTGTTACATTAAATGTAACATTATTTTATAAAACTTCATATTTCTTAATTTTTTTAATATATGAAGATAAACGAGTAAGATGGTGAAACAAAATAACAACTACTTACTTTACTGAAATAAATTTTAAACATTAAGAATTTAATTAAAAAATATAAAATTTTAAATACTCAATATATGAGAAAAAAAGGAAAATTTAATAAAGAAACTCGATTAAAAATAACTAACTATAAGATACTTGAAATTTAGTTAAACCTACATTTTATTTTTATGAAATTATATATATATATATATATATATATATATATATATATATATATATATATTAAGTTAATTAAATTCTACAAAATCAGTTTGTAAGATAAGGTTTGCACTTATTTATATATTTTAAATTATTTTATCTCTAGTTGATATAAGACTTTCAACATCTATTTTATTTTTATAAAATTAATTTGAAAAATAAGATTTAATTATACTAATATATTGTAAATTATTATTATCTAGTTTGAAATTAAAAAAAAAAAAAAAGCAATCTAATATTGAGCACCAAGTGTATGAAAAAATGTAAACGAGAGATGTGGGAACAGAATCATAGTGCATGGGTCGTTTTGTAGTTAAGTGGAAAAAGCAAAATATGGTGCTAGCTAGTGCTTGGAGTTGGTGAGTGAAAGACATTGATAGATAGTATAGTCAAAGTCAAGAATATAAGAGTATGGACAAATGGCTCAAAATCAAGCCTCAGCAACAACCCCAATCAAACCATTTACTTCCAAATTCCAACCTTTTGGAATAGTGAGGAAACAGCATGGGAAAATGGAGAAACTGTGTCGTTTTCAAAAAGTTTGGTGAGAACTACTTTTCTTCCTTTTGACTCTGTGATGCTGCAATTTAATGTCGTTGTTTCTAATTTAGCAAAATGCAGTATAAAATTTGTTTTCTAGAATCCTTTTCTTTAGTGCAATTGCACACGTTAGTTGACGCTTCTGATACCGTGATAGTCACTTATATGAGAGAGTTTTTCTTCTTTTTTTTATTATGTTTTTTTCTAAATTTTAACATCAAATTAAAATTTGTCATTGTTAAAAGTTTTTATTTAATTTGATTATCAAATGAAAAAATATAGTATTTTTTATCCAACCTAGTTTTTTTTTTTTTTTAAATGAGAAACAGCGTCAGACCATGTTTGAACTGTTTATTACATCTTCCATCTTGTGAGTTAAAAAAACTATACCTATTATTTTTTAAATTTAGAACAAAAATATATTATAGTTTTGAAACATGAACAAATTTTAATTTCACATCCAAAGTTGAAGAACTATAAATATATTTAATTTTTTTTATCTAAAGTAATAATTTCACATAAACGAAAGTTTAATAATTTTCTTTTCCTTTTGTTATAAATTTTTTAATTTTAATAATGCAATAATTAAAAAGAGAGCATTAAAATATTTTATTTGTATGTCTATTAGTGTTAACATACATATATTTGTATTTCGGGGTTCAAGCACCACGTTTGTCTTCGGAAAACACAGTTTTCAAAAAACTTGCTAATAGAACAATCATGTAATAATTTTGGATGCATCTAACTTTGGCAAAATATTTAAGACGTGTAGGTTACATACTGCAGGACAAAACAAGTACAATCAAATAATACTAGTTAAATCACATCACAGCCTTTATGTTTTGTATTTCTATGATGTTTGAAAAACATAAATATTAACCTAATACAGAAATTTACACTGTTGTGATGACAACAACCACTACAGTGAATGAAGACAATTAATATAGTTTTTGACATAGAGAGGCTTAGTATAACTGTAGCAGAACATTATATGTTTCATCTTCCACAGAAATTTAGACTTTTGTGTTGTTCTTGTTTCTTATGTTTCTCAAGCCAACTTTCAAATTCAAAGATGAAATCATCATAAACAATACTTTCCTATGTCCAATTCTGCATGCAATGGACCAGATATGTTAGGTAAGTTTGAGAGACCTGAAAAGAAAAATCATTTCCTCTGCTATTCCAAAAATACAAGTTTTGCCATCAACAGAAATGACACAACACAAACCCTTCTATTCTAATTTCTAACACAAATACATGACACAATTTACATATATATAACCAGGTTTTGAAAATGGTGTGAAAAAACCCTTCTGAAGTAAACAGTCTCAGACACCATAACATATCAAACCATTCTAAAGACTAAGTTTAACTATGAAACAAAACATACTAAACTTATAACAGGGTAAGCAAAAGTTACAAAGCTTTAGAGCCAACTAGTAACACTGCATTGAGGCCCATAGCTGGTAACCTTGCACAACCTTCTCCATTTTGACAGAATCAGCGGTTCCTCTTCTGGTTTTTAAGCTTCTTAGAGTCTTTTCTGCTAACAATTACAAGTGAATCATCACCCAAACCAGATTTGTCAACTGCATGAGCATGTGCATGTTTCACAGATTCAGGTTTTTGCACTAACCTGGATTGAGATTTGATAGTTACAGATTTGCCCGACACCAGTTCTGTTTTTTCCTTGCCTTTTTCTGCTCTGTATATTACAAATAACTTAACAGTATAAGCATTCTATATCAGACAAGCAGTTGCAGCAAAATAACTGTGTAGAACTTAATTGATGACACCAACTTAACAAGCATATATAAATAAGATAAAAGGCCAGTTATTGGTATGAAATTCAAGATAAACTTGTCTTTACTACAGTATAGAAAATATATAATTTCAAGGGATTTAAAAAAATTAAAATACAAACCTTATAGTGGGCTTGCAGATGTAGATATCATCAAAGTGAGTTTTGCTCAACAACGAATTTAGTGTTATGTCGGACTAAAGGAATATACTAGAAGTATTCATTGTTTGATGAAGGTAAAAGATTTGGAGAAAACAAGAGAGACCCTTTTGTTTTTTATACATAATTGATAAAGGTCCAATCCCAAGGAAGTGTTTGCATCACAATGGGACAGTGCTCATGTGTAGAATCAACATTAATCAAGGTTTCCTCTCGGTTCTTAGAAAGGAAGAAAAGAGTATAATACCAGTAATATTAATGTTCTGCAGATTAAATTATACTTACATGTCTGATGCTTCTGCGAGCCTCTGAAGTGTAAGCCCTTCCTGATGGCAGAATATCAGCATGCTCGAATTAAATTTATGAAATGATATCGTATTTATGCACACACATGCACACGATGATTAAATAAATGTCAAAGATTTCATCTTTATTCACCTTATCTATGAAACAACATCAGCAACACACAAAGTAACTAATGAGCATCAGAGTTTTTGCTCACCTTGTCTACCAAATCGTCAACTACTTTCCATTTCTGTGTTTTGAGGTTCAACACTTCAACATCACCATCAGCATACAAAATCTATTAAAAAGAATTTCACAGTGTTAACAAATATAACTATCAAACTCATTCAATGGTTTAAGCTTTTCGTGTTCAGAAGTGTAAGTCTAATTCACATTTCATCCTTGTTTCATAATCAATAAGTGAATTTCAATTATCACTTTTGTATTGAATAATTGTGCACGAGAAGAGTGAAAAAAAGAGATTGTATGATTATTTGATTAAAAGATTAATAGATTCAATACATTTTGCTTTGGTCTGGTAAGGAGGTAAGTGTCACAGTTCAGTAGCCTGAAGTTTTAAATTCAAGCTCTTTATTTACATCTACCATAGAAAATCAGAACTAAATTTGGAAAACCATCAAAAGGAAATATGAGGATGCATTGTGTTTGACAAAATGTTCACTATTTTTATTTCCTATACAAATCTTTTGAAACAAGAAAGTGAAAACAAAGAAGCATTTTGTAGTTAATAGTAAAAACATTTAGTTGAAAACAAGGACTGAAATATCTTCAATCAGCATGTAACATGATTTTGTGATAAAGAATAGCATACATAATGCATTTCAAATAAGTGGCAATATATAAAGCACACATAGGCAAAGATTCATTAGCGAATTCTAGAGACAAAAAGCATAAAGATTAGCATTAGTAACTAACATCTCACCTTGTGCTTTCCTTTGGTAGGATCATAAGATTCGATAACACCTTCATAAAACCTATAGTGAAGAATTAAACAAACAAAAATTACTGAAAAAAATAAAGTAAGCAACAATAGCACGCACACATGAAATAGGCTTAAATATTTAGTATGCTTAGGGAAGATCTTATATAACAACTCACGTTTTATCTTTTGGCCACCAAACCTTGATTCTAGTACCGACCAATGAGTTATCCTTGTAAAGACATTCAGATGCCTGAAGAAAAAAGAGGTACAGCAAATGATAATTTATTGAGAGGAAGAAAATTAATAAAGGGGAAATTTCCACCAAACAAACATTTGATAACAAAAATCTACCTAAAACCACCCCATCAAAAGCCTAATGTTAAGTGAAATATTTATTTAGACCACTATTGCTGTGCAGTAGGGTACAATATCTACACTGAACGATGGCCAAACACATGCACATATATGCACAGTGAGAGAAAAAGATGATCAGATAAATTTTCAATTACAAAGCCAAAGCAGCAATAGGAAAGTAATATACTGTCATTTGGTTAGCATAATTAGTACATAATCTCAGAGTGTATCAGACATTAAATACCTTCCAGATTGAAACAAAAAAGAATATTGAGACATAACAAAGTTAAAGAAACGGAAAATCTCATGTTGTGTTATTGGAAAAAACAGAAATTTTACCAACTCCACAATGAATTTCAAATGCATACCTCAGCACTCACATTACTGTGTCTTCTCCTCAGCCTTGTTTGTGGTGTTTTCTTGACACTATTTAATGTTTTACTTGCAGATTCTGCAGTCAGATCCTGAAAAGGTGGAGATATCAACCTTAGAACACAATATGTGAGGTTTACTAATATATTATGTGTTGCACTGCGGGATTGTAGAAAGATACTAACTATACTTCCACGACTGATAATTTGTTAAACCCTAAACCCTAAACTCTAAACCCTAAAACCACCCCATCAAAAGCCTAATGTTAAGTGAAATATTTATTTAGACCACTATTGCTGTGCAGTAGGGTACAATATCTACACTGAACGATGGCCAAACACATGCACATATATGCACAGTGAGAGAAAAAGATGATCAGATAAATTTTCAATTACAAAGCCAAAGCAGCAATAGGAAAGTAATATACTGTCATTTGGTTAGCATAATTAGTACATAATCTCAGAGTGTATCAGACATTAAATACCTTCCAGATTGAAACAAAAAAGAATATTGAGACATAACAAAGTTAAAGAAACGGAAAATCTCATGTTGTGTTATTGGAAAAAACAGAAATTTTACCAACTCCACAATGAATTTCAAATGCATACCTCAGCACTCACATTACTGTGTCTTCTCCTCAGCCTTGTTTGTGGTGTTTTCTTGACACTATTTAATGTTTTACTTGCAGATTCTGCAGTCAGATCCTGAAAAGGTGGAGATATCAACCTTAGAACACAATATGTGAGGTTTACTAATATATTATGTGTTGCACTGCGGGATTGTAGAAAAATACTAACTATACCTCCACGACTGATAATTTGTTGAAGCCCTCATTAGGAGTAGCATCAAGCCTCCTCCTTTTCTTGACATTTGTTTGAGTTGAGAATCTGCCCTCTTTAATACTTGCTGGCTCATCATTCATAGATGACTTGTGCTTCCCCTCATTAGCAGCTGATTCCGGACCCATGACAAGTTTTCCATCAAGCCTTAAGGAAAATTTGATTTTCCTAATGGGTTTTTGTTCAGAGATATTCCTTGTTTCAGATTCCTTTTCCAACCTAACTGTTGGGGAATCCAAAGAAATCTTCTCAGACAGAGGATTCAAGTTGTCTTTTAACATTAACACAGAATTGGAATGAACACCTTGATTACCCGTGCTATTTAATTTCCTTCTCCGACCTCGTTTGATGTGACATCCATCAGAAATATTATTATTTGTTGAAGGAGAAGCATCAGCATTATCATCAGCTTTAGGCTTAGAAGTTAAAGCTTCACAACCTTTACTTGTATCATCAGGGGGAAAATCATTGCTAATATTGTGAGTCCTTCTGAGTTTGGCAGTTTTTGCTATGTCCTCACTTTTCGGCTTATGAACTAGAGTTTCACTTACAGTTTTAGGCTTTCGATGCAGCTTATCTTTTCTGGAAGTAGGTTTTTCAAAAGATTGAAAAGGAGACTTGGAATCACGACGAGTCTTTCTGGACAGTGTTGATTTTCCCACTTCAGTTTCCCGACAAATCCACGAGTGATCATAGCCTTCTTCTGCATTCATCAGAGAATTAGGCTTACGGCCCCTCTTCCTTGACACAGTATTTAGCTGAGTTTCTGATTTTGGTTCCTGACAAGACTCTAAATTTTCAGTTTCCAACTTGTCTTTTGCACTCCCTTTTTTAGAGTTCTTGGAAATTTCATAACATGATCTCCTTTTTGAACCAGTTTTTTTAATAACTTTACCATCCAGAATGGCCCTTCTGTTTGACTTTGTATCATCCAAATTTTGGACATCTCTTTTACCAGTAACATCAGGTTCATGACCCTTGGTTTCCTAATTAAGAATGAGTTAAAGTTTAATACTGCACTAATATTGACTGGTGCTTTAACGAAGCAAGCCTTGCAAAAAAATTTAAAAAATAAAAATAACTAATTGAGAAGAGTAGAATATAACTTACATCATGTGGTTGCTCCTTTGCATCTTTAGGAACATTAAGCTTGTTCTCAGCTTCCTGAACCTGAAGCATTGCAAACACAACCAATCCTAACATGAACCTAACTCCGACAAAATCAAGCAACAACCCCCAACCTTCTTTCCTGGAAAAAAAAACTGATTTTGTTTTGCAATTTCCCATTACCTAATTTCTTATTCCTATTGTTAAATGCTCTTTTTCAGTAGTTTTTTCTTTTACAAAGCATTGAGCACCATTTGATTTCTCATAAAGAATTGGTTTTAGGTGATTCTTTTAGAAAACATACTAGTGAAACAACAGCCACAGCAAGATTCTAGAGAACTTGCATACATCAGCTAAATTTCTTCCATGGTTTCCAATATGAAGCCAAATTAACACTATAACAGTTTATCTGATAGAGTATTGCAAGTAAAACGAACCACTGTCTTCTTAGAAACATTTGAACCATCACATGGAGGGGATTCAGATTCATTCTGGCAAATATCAGTTACTATCTGTGCATACTCATTTAATGCTCTGCCTGAGAGCTCCACTGCCTTCACGAGATAAGGCTTGAGCTTAGCAGTACAGTTTCTGATTACTTTCTCCCCCAATGTCCAAGACATAGGTGAAACAGTCTGGGAAAAAAAATAAAATCAGATTGACTAAGTTACACAAAAAAAAAAAAAGACATGAAATCAAATTACCATATGAATAAAATAAAGAAAAAGAAAAGAATACAAGAAATAGATATACGGCAAAGTATGTTACCTGATTTTCATTCCCTACACTATCCAACAGAGGTCTAAGAAGATCTGGGGAAATTTGTTCACTTTCTTGTAAAACCAGAGTCATTATTGATTCCATTGAATGAAATGCATTACAGGGATGGTTTGACCTTTAAATTGACAAAAACATTAGTGAATAATAATTCTAGAAGTTAATGAAAACGTAAAAGTAAAAAAGGAAAAGGTAACCAACTTTTGTTTATGTAACAAGCAATCTGCCTTTTCATCAGCCTTTACTAATGTAAAACAACTTCCAATGTTTATCTATGACCAGTGTTCAACACATCTCAAATATCCAATAACAGGCTATGTTCATTTGCTAAATAAGCAATTAGAAATAATGAAACATATAAAAGTTCAGAACAGGAAGAAGCAGATAAAAGACATATTGTCAAGCTCTAACCTTATAAATCTCAAGAAATGCTGAAACATTTCAATAACCAGGTCATTACACTCAAGGTCCAGCATGACCAAGCATAATCTGACCTTATTGACATTCTCAAGTATGGTAAGCACTTTTTCATAGGCACGGCCGGATATGTGAGACAACTTCTCAAAAGATGCCACAGTGAGCTTGAAGATTTCCTGCTCACCAAGAAATGAAATGCTATATTATAATTTGAACAAGAAAATTTATGTTTATAAAAAATCATTAACAAATTGAACTATTTAATAAAGAAAAATCAAACTAAAATTGGTGCCTTCATTTGTTCATCATCATAAGGGGCATCTGGCGCTGTGATTCTTGCAATCTCAGAGATGCAAGATATAACTAGAATCTTAGCATCCTCATCTGTGTGCCTCAAAAGTTCATCTGAAATCAATGCCTTCATGCAAGGTACAAGTGATTCTTGAACTAGCTTAGTTGGTTCTTGATCCAGGGTTGATAATACAAGCTCCAATTTCTAAAAGTAAGAAAACCAAAATAGTCAAAGTTCAATCAAGCTTAGAAAGCCTGTTGTAACAATGCTGTTAAACTTTGTTCCAAAATTCATAAGAAAAACTGAAATACATGGCGATAACTCCCTATGTTGTTAATTGAGAAGCATCAAACCTGATATTCCACTTCATCTTTTCAACTGATCTGATGGAATAAACAAAACTCGTTCTAAATATCCATATTTTAGTTCACAATTTGTGAGCACAGGTCAAATAACAAAATAAGATTTGTTTTTGCATCTAATCAACAAGCATTATAATAAAACTCGTGATCAAATTCAAGAAAGTGGTGAGTTCATCTGACTAACTGTAGCAACCATACAAGAAATTCAAAAGGGCCTGAGTTATAACATCAAATAGACAGAGAGCATTAAACTCCATAGTTCAATGAAAAATGGAAAAAATGTAAACAACAAAATAGTAAGAGAAAACATCTGAAGGAAAGCTGTCCAATTCCTTCGCATACCGATGGTGGGTAAATGGGATTTTATGGTTCAGATATGTAGTTTGGAAGTGTGTTGCATTCACTGTTCAGTGCAAGAATTTTATAGGGGTTTGAAGTCACACAGACCCAAAGAGACTCAAAGTCAGAAAATTCAAGAAAAATGAAAACTTGAATGATGTAGGGGCAATGGAAGACATGTTAGATCATGAGAATAATCACAACAATAACTTTTCAAATACAGAATCTCTTTGATTAATTTCCAAAACTTGGGCGTCCAAATACATTGAGGTCAGAAATACCAAACATCAACATAAACAAATATCTGCAGCACCGAACACAGGAACTAAAGGCAGCAGCAAAAGATCTGTTGAACAATGATGGTCCAACTGCTAGAAATTCATGATCAATTTCAGAAGACAGTGGAACTCAAGGCACAAAAATTCAGCAGAGAGATAGAAATACATGCATGTAAAAAAACAGATGAAAGATCATTACATGAAGCAGCTGCAGAAGCTTGTGAAGTGAAGAGCCCTTGAGGAGCTTCCTCCCCAAATGTCTGAGTTTTTTTGCCACACTCCTCTCAGTCTCATCAGGAGAGGCCATTTTCAGGTCAGAATGTTTGCACATTCACTAGAACGCACAATCAAATCAGAACTTTATACTTTATAACCCTAACTGTGAGGTCACTGCAAATATCTCAAAATTTGTTTTTTGTGAATTCAGGGATTTGAGGTATGTGTTGCACGTGCACATGCAAACACACACATATGATCACCTCCACAATCCATCCACCAATGATTCTACAGTTTCACTTCTCATTCAGTTTCTATCTGGGTGCGCTTGAAAACACCCATACACAGTTCTAAGATTACTTTTGTTTTTTCCTATGGTTACTTTAAAGAAAAAGGAAAAAGAAATCCTTTAAAAGGGTCATTTCTTTTCTTCCCCATTAGCACTTTAAGCTTGTTTTTGAGCATTGAAAACAGTGCTCATGAACTGAGTTTGGGTAATTACTTTGCTGCAATTACCATTATACCATTTTCTCATTAAACTTGAAGTGTTACAGGGTATCAGATTCAATGCCATCACTATTCCCGAATACACTGTTACTGGGGCGGATTTAATTAAATCAAAATTTTGCATTCCTATTATCTCACAAAACGATTGGAGAATGTCTATCACATGCAGCTATATCATTATCACACACAACAATAAATAACAATCCGATATTAACATCACAATTTAACAAGTCCATAAATAGAATGTGAACAACAGTTTAAAAGGAACTTCGTGAATAGAATATAAGGAACAAGATATCTTTTGTGTGTATGTTTTTTCTTTGCATTACAATTGTGCATTTTCACTACTTTTAAACGTGTGAAATGCTTATGTGTGAAACTTTTATCGTCTTTTATATAGATATATGAGTAATCTAGTTTTAGTTTTGTCATAGTCTTCCAAATAAAATAATTAATTAATATTATTATAAAAGAAAATTCATAATTTACTATTTTTATTGTTTAAAAGGTAAAGAATTAGCGTAAATATTCAAAAAAAAAAAATATATATATATATATATATATATTTGTATAGTTTTTCAAAATTCTGAATAACTTATTTATAATTTAAAAGTTTTTTAAGAGTTTCTTATTGTATATGAACATAATATAAAATATGATTAAATATAATTTTAGTCTCTAACGTGAAATTGAAATTTTTTATTGTCACACATATAAACAACTTGTTTAAAACGGTGAAGATGAGACGGGTAATGGTAGTGTTGCATCTCCGTTGCAGTCTTCTTCCTTAAACTATTTTAGGTTTTCCATAATTTCATGCAATTTATTTACCATTTTCTCGTTTTGGTATCTCGTTTCAAAATTTCATAGAATTATGAATATTTTTGGGTTTATGATTAATCAATTGCTAACAACTTATCATAACCATGTTTTTGTGTACCCATATTACTCTGAGAGATATTATAAGAAATTGTGTCGATGCTTTATTGCTTCAAAATAGGTTGTTAATATAGCCAATACAAGTAACATATTGCCAATAAAAAATGTAACATATCCATTACGAGACTAATAAAATGCCTAAATAATAGGAACCTATAACACCTGAATAATAAGAGCTTGAGCCTATATACAAGGATTTATTCACGAAACAACATTTGACCGATTGAAATTTGGATTTAATTCCTTTAACAATTTAGTTATTCATCTTAAACAAAAATGTGTAAATTTAGTTTCTCTAATCAAATTTTGTTAAGTCTATTTGATATTTTAAATGTGTTTTATGATAATATTTGAGTTAATATTGAAGTAAAAATGTGTCAAACAGTATAAACAATGAGATGTGCTTAAATTGTCAAATAATCTTAACAAAATTTAATTTAAATGACTAAATCTACACATTTATAAAAATAAATGATTAAATTTAATTGAAACCGAAAGAACAAAATACTTATTTAAACCTAAAATAAAAGACAAGAATAACCGAAGCACCTCCCGTAAAAATTTGATTTGATAATATATTCGTAAATGTAAGTGTTTTCTAATGCACCTATATAATAATTTAAAAATGCACCTAGCAATATAGACACACACAGTTTATAAAATGAAACTTTAGGCTACGCATATTAACATATAATTTTTAAAATGAATTTTAGGAAAATCTGATAAGCAATTAAATTTTATTAAATAATAAAACCTAAATATTGAAAATCTTATATTAAAAATTTCAAAATCAGAGCTTAAAACTCCCCGCGTAAATATTTACCTGCTCCCATAAAAAATCTAGTGACTCCCCCGTACTTCTCTGCGCGCTCTCTGGCGTTAGCCTCTGCCTCTGCCTCTGCCTTTGCCTCTTCCTCTTCCCTCTTGCGCTCCCTCACCCTATCTACCATTTCTACCACCTTCATTATGCAAACCAACACTCTAACAAAATCTCCCAAGAGTTCCAACCCTCTACCATAATCTTCGAATCACGACTTCATTATCGGTTCTTCCTCTTCCCTCTCCCTATCTACCATCCTCCTCATGCGATCCAACTCTCTGTCATAATCTTGGACAGACTTCATTATCGTTTCTGACTGGTTTCTGTAAGAATCGCTGCGAAACAAACCAAATTAGAATCAGGTCAAATCCTATTGAATTGCTTCAGCGGATGGTTGCTACAATAACAGATTTGTAAGAATCACTACACAGAGAAGCAAATCAAAATCAGGCCAAATCCTATTATGAACAAAGCACTGCACAATATTTAGAGAGAATGAGAAATCAAACCTAATCTCAAATTGGAGAGAGTATGATTCAGCATCGAATACTGAGTATTTATAATAAGTTTTCTGGATTATAATCGTCTATATCCTATAATCTAATAATTCCATCGTATTTTTATGTTACGGATAAACTGATGTATTTAAACAGATTCAGTTATTAATAACCAAGTATTATACCACAATGCTAGATAATCAATTTTTATATCATAATTTATTAAAGATTATAAATAATAAATTATTATATCATATTTGAAGATATAATAAAATATGATAATAAAGTTATTGAATCATAAAATATTAACTGTAAATATCTTATCCATTTCATAGCATGAGAATATAATAAAATATAATAATAAGTTATTATTATATAATAAAAAGGTTTTTATAATATTCTGGATGTATGTATAATAAAAAATTCATCAAAATTTTTTAAATTTTACATAAATATTTCATAATTTAAAAAACTATACAAATATATATATGGAGCAGTGGTGCTAGTTTGATATTTTTTAAAATAATAAAAATGTGCAAAAAGTAAATTATAAATTTTCTTTTACAGTAGTTTATTTGACAGATAATGAGAAAACAAGATTATTCATATATAAATAAAAGATGATAAATATGTTTTTAGTTTATTAACATTATTATTAATTTTATTCTTATAAAATTTGAATAATTGATTTTAGTTTATATAAAACGTATGAATTTTAGATTAGTTTTGGTAAAATATTTTAAGTTACTGTTTTAGTTTCTAATATTTATTAACAATATTTTTTTAAGAAAATAATTTCAAAAAATACTTTATTTATTTATTTAGTGAATTGAACTCTTCGATAATGCAAACGATATTCATTAACAATTTATTATGATTGTTATAATTAATTTAGTAAGCCACAGACATCGTTATAAATATATAAGATTTATTTATAAATTAAAATAAAGAAAATAATAAACGTATAACTTCCTAATTTTTCTTACCTAATTATTCTATCAATTATTAATTAAGATGTAACAAATCATCTATAGAACAACAAATTAACAAATTCATTTACTTAGATAATATGAGAAGAGAATGAAATATAAACCAAAAAAAAATCTATATGCAGATACCTTAAAGTTTAAGTCGGTAAAAAGGTAAGGAATATTATTTGAACAAAGATATTTTAACTACTAAATTTTTAACAACTTTCTCTTATAAAGTGTCATTTTCTCATTGATTTTAGAATATTGAGAATGAAAAAATAAAAAAATAATAAACCACTTAAAAAATACCAATTAAGATTGTAAGAAAAAATTAACAAAATTTAATAGTCAAAAAATCATTTTTCATATCAATTATGGAATAGTGACTAAATACTCCTGTGATGGGTTTGTGAAATAGTTTTAAATTCATTAGAAAATCCTATCTACCTCTAATTTGAATAACCATCGAAAGACTTTTCAAACAACATGGTTAGAAGTTTTATTTAAATTCTCATTTTTAAAATAAGTTAAAATATTTCGTTCGTCATTTTTTAAACTTTAAATTAATTTAATTTTTTAATTTTAAAAATATGTAAATTCGTCTTTTAATAAAATTTTATTAAATTTATTAAACGGTTTAAATGCATTTTTTAACTGAACTAAAACGCGGTTCTCAACTAAACTAATATCGAAATGAAAATAAAAAATAGATCAAAATGATATAAACAACTCAAATATTATCCTTCTATTAATACTAAAATGAAAATATGTTAAATAATATGTTAGAAATAATAATTTCAATTTTAACTATGAAAAATATATTTAACGCGTAATCTTTATAAAATTTTAAATTAAATATTTAATTTATAAAATTTGATAGGATGTGATGAGTTGGTAACTGTTTAAGATTTTGTTTGGTGTGGGTTGTGTTTTATATTGGATATTAAAAGTACAGTGAGGAAAATGGAGAATCGTGTACACGTTTGCAACCATTGAAATGAGGTATGAAATATCTTGATTGTAGAGGGAGAAGTTGAGGAAGTGGGAGAGTGTAGAGATAAATGGTTGTAATTTGTAATGAATTGATGAGAAAGAATTGGTTTCCACGAAACAAACAAAAAGAAAGAAGAAGAAAGAGTAAGAAAAATATTTATATTAATATGAGAAAAAATAAAAGGAAAAGGGAAAGTGGGAGAAAAAGGAATCCAATGAGAGGAGAGGACCACTAATTTGTAACAAAGTAATTTGATTTCCTCCTCTTTCGCCCACTTCTTCTTTGCCCCCTTTTCATATCAAAACAAAAAAGAAAACCCTAGAACGGGAGAGATTTCATTTCCCCACAAATCTCTTCCTTCTCTATCCTCATCTCTCACTTCCCACTTCCCCCACCCGAGGTTAGAACAATGATTTTTTCAATTTTTTCAATTTTTCAATTTTTCAATTTTTCATTCATTGTTGATGTTGGTGGTGATTGAATGAAATTGAGTAATTAATCTGAATTTGAATGGAATTGAAATGGAACAGATCCGAAGAAGAGCGCAATAAAATTGCTGTCGTGGTTGCAAGGAATGCCGCTGATTTTACCCAAAAGCGATTCGATCCAGATTCGCGAGGTGTGGAACGATAATCTGGAAGAGGAATTCGCGTTGATTCGCGAAATAGTGGACGATTACCCTTACATAGCGATGGACACGGAGTTTCCGGGGATAGTTCTCCGACCGGTGGGGAATTTCAAGAACAGCTACGATTACCATTACCAAACCCTAAAGGACAACGTCGACATGCTCAAGCTCATCCAATTGGGGCTCACATTCTCGGACGAGTACGGCAACCTTCCCACGTGTGCCACCGACGTCGACGACGATTCCCACACGTGCTGCATCTGGCAATTCAATTTCCGGGAGTTCAACGTCAACGAGGACGTCTTCGCCAACGATTCCATCGAGCTTTTGCGCCAGAGCGGCATCGATTTCAAGAAGAACAACGAGGACGGCATCGACGCCCGCCGTTTCGGGGAACTTCTCATGTCCTCCGGGATCGTTTTGAATGACAACGTTCATTGGGTTACTTTCCATAGCGGTTACGATTTCGGGTACTTGTTGAAGCTCTTGACGTGTCAGAATTTGCCCGATACGCAAGCGGAGTTTTTCAATCTGATCAACATGTATTTTCCCACCGTATACGACATCAAGCACCTCATGAAGTTCTGCAACAGCCTTCACGGCGGTTTGAACAAGCTCGCCGAGTTGTTGGAGGTCGAAAGGGTCGGAATTTGCCACCAGGCTGGTTCCGATAGTTTGCTCACTTCATGTACGTTCAGGAAATTGAAGGACAATTTCTTTAGTGGCTCGTTGGAGAAGTATGCTGGTGTCTTGTATGGGTTAGGTGTTGAGAATGGACAGGGAGCCCATTGAGGACAAAAAAACAAAAAATAAATAAAAAAATAAAAAATTAGAAAAAGAAAACAACTTTAAAACTTTGATAGATCTTTGTTTGAGCTGCTGTATATCTGGTGGAATACCAATCTCTATTAATGTAAACCTTTGGCATTAAGTGTCTATTAATACTCTTTGTTATTACTTATCCTCTCCATATTATATCGTCTTGTGTCCAACTCTGGTTTTGTGTTACCCTTTCAAAGCCATATTTTGATCAGTGTTCAGGATTCGAGTGGGCACGGGATTTCCTGTCAAAAACGTGCTCATAATGCAGAGGCAAAGCTGAGTGTCGCGGGTTGTTGCATGTCCATTCCCTGTGATGCCAAACCAGACATGTGTTAAGGTTTGTTTTTGTGTTATGCGTGCTTTTGATTTGACTTTGCAGGCTAACAGCCATCCTGAATGCCCCAAATACATGCACATTTTTAAGACAGTGAATTTGGTTTCTCTATTGCATGATTGCAAAATGATATAATGATTCTTGTCATTTGAAGCCATGTTCATGCAGAGGATGTGGTCAGGCAGTTGTTGATTGAGAGGCATCAACTGGTTTTTGAACTATTTCTAGCCACAAAAGTGTTATCCTTTATGCTTATGTTTATTTCAAGTGAGAGGAAACAATGCTGTTATATTAATATGCTTCCTACTATGTCATTTGTGTATGTATATCAGACATAGAATGGCAACTGATAACAAGTGAGGTAAAGCCACAGTTTATATTAATTTTACCGCATAGCTTTGCTAATGACTCACCCTTTTTTGTTTGTTTAGGATTTTGGGGCCAAATGTCGTGGTTTGATCATTTGGAAGGAATTATTTCTTTCCTGGAAAGTTGTTTTGTTTCACCTATGCCCTGTTTTTACTTTACATATGTGTCAATTCAACATGATAATAAACGGGCAGTTTATTGGGCTTGTAAGTGGACATTCATGTTTTTACAGCTTCATTTGCATAAAATCTTGTTCTTCCGAGACTATTCTCATTTGTTGCAGAAAAGACATGAAACTTGTTCTTCCGAGAAACAAGAGCTGGATATGAAGAGGGTGATTTTGACCAATTGGTCTTGTGGTTAACATTTCTTTGTGGTACTGTGTTTAGTTGATTTTAAGCATTATCAAGAAATGTCGTTTCCATGTGTTCCTCTTATTTGTGCTTTAATCTGCTTTCTCAGTAGGATGTTAGTATCAACATTATACTAGAAGATTCATGCAATGTTGCACTTTTCCCTGATCTAGTCTTGTTTTGTCAAAGAGGTTCTCAAGATAATCAAATAAGTGAGATTGGAGGAATCGTATTTTGATCAGAGAGAATGAAATTGGAGGCATGAAAATGAGATGAGAATCATCCAGTTTTGGGATAACAGTTTCAATTTGCGAACTTCACCAAATGCACCAGTTTCTGACTACATAACAGCTAGCTTAAAAAAACCCTGCTTTGCTTTGGTGATTCTTGTAAAAGTTGTCACATGGAATGTGATTGATTTTTTTAGTTTTGTAAAGTCATTGAAAATAAAAGGAATTTTTACTACATTAAAATTAAGAAAAAAAAAATATAAAAATATTCTCAATCGAAGAAGAAAAATGATACTTTTGGAATTAGTTTTGATTTAGCATAAATTATTGTGGAAATGAGTTTATATTATCTTTCATAGAGACTTGAATGAAGAGAAACAAACTCGAAAGAGAAAATGAATGTTAAATTTTACGTTGATCATAAGAGGTGTATTTAGATTTTTGTTAAAAATTTTAACTCAATATGTTATTAGAAGCAGAATTTTAGGATGGAGGTAGGTTATTGTATCCTCCTTATTTTAGGCTTTATGAGATATTTTGGGAAAAGTAATGCATGCACAGTACTAATTAAAAGATAGATAATAATAAAGTAGTGATATTGCGTTACTATACCTATTAAATTAGAGTTTTAATCTTGTATTAATATTTTTCATTATTTTTTAGAAAGTATAATCCTTAGTTTCCAATATAAATATCCATTTCTACATCTCGAGTAAAACTAATACTAACCAAAAACACATGTATTCACATATTTATTACATTAAAAAATATATAATTTTATAACTATTATAATTTTAATATTTTTATGAGTAAGTAATTAAAAATAAAAAATAACAATTTAAAATACATATAACTTTGTAAAAGTAGTACTAAAAAATTATAGTCACTATTTTAAAAAAATTAGTTATTTTAAAATGAAGAAAAAAATATTCAGCTTTTTATTTTATTAAATAAATAAATAAGTAAAATATTTTTATTTATTGAAAAATACAATTATCTAATTAAAAAGATTTGTAATTAAAAAATTCTCTCTATATAGTGTATGTCTCGAGGAAAGTCCTGTAATTGAATATTGATGAAATTTATTCTAAACTAAAAAGAATTATTTATAAACTAAATCAACGTATTTCATAAAAAAAACCTTCGCATACGTTGATTAATCCGCAAGGCATAAAATCAGCGGAAACAACCTCAATCCATTCATGGCATTCATAGTTTTTATAAACAACCTCAATCGATTCATAGTTTTAGTATTGAGGGAACTTTGTCAGATTTTATTGATGAAAAGTTATCCTATTTAACAATTCAAATGCTCATTGCAACTTCCCCATCTACCCGTTCATATATCAGCATTTGTACTACCTGCAAAGACATTCATTCAAATTTTAGATACATTAACTAAACTGAAGCATGCATATACCAGAATTTCTTCTACCTGTTTTTTAGAAAACTGGTATACTTAATTCTTAGCATTCAGCACCATTTTATGTTCTAGATCTAAAATAATTCACAATAAACAGTGATGTTCAACCATACAAATATAAAAGTGCTCATACAAACTTCAACTCAGTCTCAAACACTAACCTTTTGACTATCCTCTCTTGCGCTTAGGTGGCTTGATGCGATCCACAATGTAAGTTATAACTTCTTTCAATGTCGCCTTTCTTTTTTCCTTGTAGTTCCATAGCTCAGCAACAGTATACCCACCACTTGGATTGTATTCGTTTATTTCTGTTAAGGCTGTTACAACAGCTGAATATATCTCATCTCCCCATTCCTGCTTCAGGCTTCGTAACTTGTCATCATCTTCATCTATAATTATCTGCACAAATGCAACCTCATTATGTTTTCAGTATTATACACTCTGCTGTCGAAGTATTAAAAGAGTATTTCCACAATAGATTACACAAGACTTTCTAGCATATGATAAGCCAAGTCCAAAATTTAAACAGTTATATAATGAACTAACTACTAACAATTGAGGCTGAACTTCCTTATGAACAGAAAGCATGTCAAGGTGGTTCGTACCTCTGCTTTATCCTCATTCGTAATCACTTTAAATGGATGCCAAGCAGAATTCTTCACGTTTTCCTGCCACAAAGAGCAAAGCTCGACCCCTTTGGTCCCAGCCTCTTGAAGAGAAAATCTTTCCTTGCATTTAGTCACAAAAACCTTCTGATCAAGCTCTCCCATTCTCTTGATCCCAATATTACCTTTAGGACCATTAAGCATTTCCTCTAATCCCTAAAACATTAGAAGCAAACTAAACATTTAGTCTACCAATCTACTCAAGATCCAACAACAGTATATCAAAATTCTTATATCCAACAAATGTTGAAAGGAATATTCTCACAGGTTCACATATTAGCATGATGGGACACAGGAAGGAACAGAAGCAGTTTCTAGTTGAAGTGATTATGTTCAAGAATCAAAGAAGAAATATAACCATGATTTTCTTCAAATAAACCTAAGGCCAAGGTTGCATAGTAAAAGATAGGTAGGTAGATATATGTATATGTGTGAATTAAGGTTTACACATCACGGTTCTAATCTGCTAATTATATACCTCGTTATTTTTTTTTATAGCTTCAGCTTCGGCAACATATAGTATTTTCCTAAAACACAAACTGAAAACTGTATACAGTAAATCTCCATATATAGTTGATAAAAGAGGAGGCAGAGAGACTTTTATTAGAGAGAAAGTAAATGATATACTTTTATTAATTCTTTGCGAGCTTCCTGCAGTTCATCATTACTCTGACGTTCCTTTACAATGAGGGTTTGATTCATGCTCTCCACACATTCCAAATTCTCTATTTTTTCTTGCAATTCATCATTCATTTCTTTTATCTTTTTCTGAACAGCTGTATCATCTTCATCTCCAAGATGCTTCATCACTTGCAATTTCCCTTTTAGCTCTTCAATTTCCATTTCCAATTTCTGTTTGGCATCAAGCTGTTTTTCCAGCAGAAGTATCTTGTTATAGGCCTCCTCTTTCTCTCTCTGAAAATTTTAAAATTCACATTATAGCACATTCACATGCATAAGAATTATGTGATAAATAATAAACTTCTCACAACCAAGACACTAAATAGTAAATAGAAGACAAACCTTCTGCTCTTCAACAAGCCTTAAGACATTTTCATCCGCTATCTTCTGTTCTTTTGACGCCAACAGGAGTGATTCATTCCTCAAATCTTTCTAGAAAGACAGAGATCATTGGCTAGTTTGGTTACACCAAAAATAAGTATTTCTTAATAAAGCAATTTTTAAAATAATGACTTATTTAAGGAGTGAATAGGGTTTTCTAAATAAAATGAGCAGAAAATTGCTTATTTTAAAACATGCAGATTAGACAAAGACATAAAAACAAATGGAAATCTACTTACATATTAGAAAACACTTCTTTAAAATAGAAATAAGCACAAACAAACTCACCTTACATAAGAATCTGTAAAAGCAAATCATCAATGTTAATGTTTTCAAAGACTATAAGTAGGGCTAATTTTAGAAAAAAAAACTAAACTGACTTAAGCTAAATTAGGTAATTCTACAAAACTGAACTAAACTAGTTCAATTTAATTCTGAATTGAACTACACCATTTACAAGTTTAGTTGGGTCAAATCAGTAGCAACCAATATTTATATTAGTAACAAACCAAAGACAAAAATATGGTAAAAGTTTTGAAGTGACAGTGATTGATAAAATGTATATAGTATAAACCTATTTACAGGAGAGAATGTACAATACACATTACCTTCTTCTTGTCCTCCGCAAGTTTCTGCCTCTCTTGATCAGTTAGTACCTCACGCTTGTTTAGATCCCTGCTCCAAGAATCAAGCTTCCGCTTTTTCTCATCCAACTCACTACTCAATTTTTCTTGCTCATCCAAGATCCGTCGTACCTCATTACGTGCTCTACGCTGCATATTCCTTGTTTCTGCCCACAAAATGAAGCAATTATGTAGTGTTATCAACTAAAAGGTTATTGGTTTTCTTCTGCATTCACAATTGCAAAAAATGTAATTCATTATAGCAAAAACACGGATTGTACATGCAAGAAGGTAAAACCAGAAGCTATAAATCAAAAGTATACGAACCTTCTTCAAAAGCATTATGAAGCTTATCTTTCTCCTCAAGCATTCTACTCAAGGACATAGTCTTCTCATTAAACTTAGACTGCATTTTGTCAAGGTTTTCATTTGTTATCTCGATTTCTTTAGTCAGGTTTGTCACAATACTATTTCTGCTTTCAGATGCTTCTTGAACAATATCTGAAACAGTCCTCAATGTTCCTTTGCTGCGGAGGTATTCCCCTATTGGCCCTTCACAATTATAATCATCTTCCCGCGCGACCCATCCATAAATCTTTGAGTCAGCTTCTAACTTGTTTGAGCTCCAGTCCTTTTTACCACGACGTGCTGTTTCAAAAGACTTCTCAAATTCACTTGCATTTATGAAACCATTCCAGTCACTATTGAAGACTACTACACCTTGAGCAGCCATGCCACCATCTTTCATGAATATTTGGAAATCACTTGGTTTGAATTTAGCAAATTCCTTCATCCAGTATGTAGAATCAACCAAATTATCCTTTATGTTAACAATTATGCCAGTCCAGGGCCAAACATAATAAAGATCTTCTTGCTGTGAAGGTTGACTAACAACTAGGGTTAAAGCTGGGTTCTGGATTGGCTCTGCTTCACTAGCTAGATCAACCTGCAAATACTTTGCTAGAGCAAGGTGATTTGCCTTTTGTTTTGCACTTCTGTTAGCAGAACCCTTACCAACACCAGATGCATGTTGCAACAAATCCTTATATTTGTAGTCTTGTTTTTTCTTCCCAGCACAGTAAGGGCATCTAAGAGTTCCATTCAAGTTTTTAACCTTATATTTTCCAGCTCTTAACAGTTCATAAGGTTTCTCCGAATAGTCATAAATCTCAGAATCACTTAGATCCGAATCTTCTTCGGAGCTGTAGTCCATAGAAGTTCTACATAACAATGCCAAAAATCAGTTCAAGCAATGCACACGATTTGATTGTTAAATTTTTCAGTAAGCATCAAAGCAAAAACCTAATAAAAACTCAAAAGCCGTTAACAGAAATTGTATCATTTCTAACTCAAAAAAAACACAAATCTCAATCGCACCATCGGTTCAGGAAGAGGAACAGAGTTAGACGACGAAGGAAATTAGAGCAAAAGAAATTGAACTTACAGTGAAGAAAGTGAGACGATGGGCACAGTGAAATGTGAAATCCCAGAGACCACGAAAGAAAAACTAATAGCCCTAGAGGTAGAAATTGATAGAATTTACTGAAGGTGAGAAATTATCACCTGTGTTGGCGCTGCATAGGTTTTACGAGGACCCTTCTTTTGTTATTGGTTTGAAGCCAAATGATGCGTCAACGTGGAGACTCGGGGTAGTAATCGTACGGCAGTAGATTGGTTTGATGATGACTTATATAGTGGAATGAATTGTGGACGCTGCTGTGTGTGTGAGTGATTCCTGACAAAAGTTTTGGAATACTGCAAGGGTCAGCAAAAGTGGAATATCCGTGACTATGGAATATTAATGGGCCATTTGGGCTTTTTTATTTCTGGATACCAAACGGGCTGGCTAGCCCATGACTCATTTATTTTTATTTTTATTTCTAGTATTTGTTTATCCTTGTAATCGGTACACTTACACTATTTATTTATATAGTTATATATTATATTTTTCTATTTTCTATCACAAATAATAATTAATTTTTAGTCTATAATAATTAAGATATGGGTTAAAAATTTTCTCTTCCCTGTATTATTATTATAAAAATATGTTTCATCTTTAAATTAAATTAGAAAGTATTTTAAGTTCTACGTTTTATTTTATTAAATTTTATGCAAGTTTGGTAAAACATCTTTTAAATACATTGGAACTTTTTTCAAATGACAAACTAAGTTTCAAAATGGAATATAATAATATACTGTCTTGTCATTTATTAAGAATAACTTTCATAAAATATAGGAATACGATATTTTATAATTTTGCTTACAAATTTTTTTATAGTAGTTAAAAACCAAAAACATGTTTAATATTTAAATTATTTAAGTACTTATTATATAAAAGTAATTAATTTAAATAATTTATAAAAATTTTGGTATACCGCACACCATATAGTTTACTCGTACGATCTTTTATTTACGTACGCTTTTATTTGTTGTAAAAATGACTTTGTGTACTTTTAATCTTTGTAAAATTATTTGTTAGTTTTAAATATTTTATATTCTAAACTTTTTTTTCTTATTATTTATTGTAATTACTTTCACACACTATATATATATATATATATATATATATATATATATATATATATTGATTAGTATCGTTAAGGTAACAAAAAATTAAAATTAAGATACTTATATTTTTTAAGTATGTAATTTTTATTAAGTAATATATTTATGTTTAATATTAAAAAATTAATTAGGTGTAGAAAGAAGTTAATTAGGTTTAGAAAGAAAGAACCACATGTCTTTTTTCCACTCTTATTTTTCCAACAAGACTAAGTGCGATTTGATGTTTTACTAAACAAAAACTATTCAAACATTAAGAATCTAACATTTCTAGATTGATTGACTCTTCCACAGTAAGCACACAATAAACTTTTGAGTTTGTCATCATCTCCAAAAACAAAAATACGTAGTGCATTTTCTTGTTAATATTTGATAAAACGTTTGAAAGATAACTTCTCATTATGATTGAATAAAAGAAATTGCTGAATACAAGTGGATGAACACTTGAACACGTTAAAATCCAAGCAAAAAATATTAGCTAACAAAATACACGATAGAAAAAAAGTGGAAGAAGATATTAACAAAAAACTATAACAAAATAATATCTCTATCATTTCTTCATCTTTCTTCTTTTTATTACTTTTTCAAAGTGCTTCGTTCTGTGATCAATGCACTTTAGTTTTTTAAGTATACAACTTACATAAACATTATTAGATATTTTTTTGTAGAAAACTTCAATAAACATATAATGTCTATTAAATACATGTCATCGTTCCATGTAAAAGTGTTCTTCTTTTCCCTGGTTAGAGGGAAAGACTTTTTTATTGACCTAACTATTGAATGCTCCACATGAACAGTATCTCCAATCCAACCACATGCACGCAGAAAGGCATCATGTGTTAAATTACTGTGCTATGGTACAGACAAGAAACATTGTTCAGAGTTTGAATTCATTTCCTGATGATTGCTGAGACAAATGCATATGTGACAGTGCAGGAGGACACAGAGTGAAAAAGAATGGCCAAGAAGCAATGGCCATGGAATACAACAACAGAGAAAGAAACACATTCAATGGTATATATGGAAACAAATGATTGATGTCTGACGTTTAGGGTCTCTCTCCCGAATGCAGAAGAAGGTTCATCCATAAGCAGCAGCTACAAGGCATTTTCCTTTGTACCTGCCACAGTTTCAACCACTCATGTCTTTTCTCTCTTTCTTTCCATTTCGATTCTCTGGTCAACTACACTCCCCCTATATAATATGTACCTCTACCTTTGCATCCTCACACCTCAATCTAAAGACAGAACTAACACAAATCTCAAGGGTATCTTTCTCTCCCTCTCTCACTATATTCTTCTTTTTCTTTCGTTTTTTCTTGTCTTATCTATCTACTACCCTGCACTTTGTTTTAGGTACTTTACTTAGAAGAAAAAAATGGATAGCGAAGAAGTCCCATCAGCACCTTCCACACCTGCAACACCAGGGGCCCCTCTTTTCGGTGGCAATGGCAACCTCAGGTTTGAGAAACCTAACGTTGTAAGGAAATCGTCCTTCCTCAGAAGTTGCAAATGCTTCAGTGTTGAACAATGGACCTTGGAAGATGGAGCCATGCCTAGAGTTTCTTGCTCTTTACCCGCCCCTCAAATCCCTCTGGCAAAAAAGGTACATATAAAAACATCAAAATTGCACTAAGTTAAGCTTTTTTTCATAGCCATTTTTCCTTATATATATATGTTAATGATAACGTTGTTGGGTTGGTTCGAAATTAAACCAGGTTGGAGCTGAGTTTATTGGCACGTTCATTCTCATGTTTGCTGCTATAGGCACTGCTATTGTGAACCAAAAAACTCATGGCTCAGAGACTCTGATTGGATGTGCTGCGGCAAATGGACTTGCTGTCATGATCATCATTTTCTCCACCGGTCACATCTCCGGGGCTCATCTCAACCCCGCCGTCACCATTTCCTTCGCTGCATTAAAGCACTTTCCATGGAAGAATGTAACTAAAAACTAAACCTTAACATTTGTTGTCTCTGGTTCATATGAAAAAACTGTTTGGTTTTTTTTCCTTGGTCTGATATGTTTCATTAATTGCAGGTGCCGGTGTATATTGGTACACAGGTTTTGGCATCAGTGAGTGCTGCATTTGCTCTGAAAGTGGTTTTTCATCCCTTCATGAGCGGTGGAGTAACGGTCCCTTCTGTAGGATACGGGCAAGCTTTCGCCACAGAGTTCATTGTCAGCTTTATTCTCATGTTCGTTGTCACTGCAGTGGCCACCGACACAAGAGCTGTGAGTATCTTATTCTATCAGCCACTTAGTCTGATAAGTAACTAAACCGAATCAGTTGAAGAAGTGTATGAAAACGATGTTTTGAGATCGACAAAACCTTACTTAATTACGTACAATGAAAACGTTTTTGTCTGTTTCTCTATTTTTATACCAGCTTGTGTGTTTAATATTTCTGTCAGATCTGAGAATTGGTTTTATTTTAGTATTCATCGATGCATGTTTTCAATCTTAAAAAGGAGACAAGTCAATGAAAATATTGTATATTATGACAATAGTTTAACGTTGTTGTCTCCCCTAGCTAGATCCATGAAGCTCCATGAAGCTCATGATATATACTCGTGCATGTACCATAAAACAAATATTTTTGTCACAATAATATTATTGCATGCATATTTTTTAAAACTTATTTTGTGTATTGCATGCTGCTGGATTAGTTCCTTCAAGATCTTTAATATATCAGAAGTTTAAGCATTTGAAATATCATGAATGACAGAGGACAATGTTTCCTTGTTAGTATATTAACACAATTAGAGTAATGTCCATTAATATGTAAACCCTTAATATTTCAAGCGTTAATTTGTAATTCCTGCAATTCCTGCAATTAGGGTCAAAGACAATATTTGATTTCATATTCTTGCGTATTCACAACAAATAGCTAAGTTTCCACTTCCATAGTTGAGCCAAACATTGTGCCAATGCTGTAAATAGAAATAGTGGCAAACTCCAAGGAGGGTCAATTAAATTCCATTTTCTTGTTTTCCACTCAAAACCAAATTCTGAAAAAAGGCTATCCTAGCCACATATAGTAACAAAACAAGTTTTTGTTCGTTTTCTAGCACATGTTACAAAATCAGAACTTACATTTTGTAGTGAGGTATACTATGTTTAACAACATTTAGGGATTTAGAATCTTGCCATAGAAAAATCAAACTGTTTTTGAAGAAACTGTATTATTGGATGTGTATAAAATATTACGGAGACGTCATACATATACATAGAAAAGCTAACCCTAAAATATATATTATGATATGTTAATATTATGCAGGCGGGAGAGCTTGCAGGAATAGCAGTGGGAGGCACAGTGATGCTCAACATACTTATAGCCGGGTATATATTATTATTCAAATAAAAAAAAACATATAAGAAGCACATGGGTAACTAGGAACACCAATATTTTCATATTATGCAGATTAATATATTAATAATAATATATATAACATTTTTAATGGTTTTAATTATTCTTGGCATAATTGAAAGTGGCTGGGGAGGGCTTTAGCAATAGCACAAGTTGGTAAATGGTTGAACCAAAATAGAATCTGTTCGGTATTATTCCAAGGTGTTTGATATTATTTTCAGTGTTTTTCTTAAAACCAGAGAGTGAGTGAGAAGAGAATCAATTTTTTTGAAAACATGGTCCCCTTTTGAAGTGAAGTAGAGAAGGTAAGTAGAGATAAGAGGGAATGGAATAGTGTGCGTGAGTGTGAAAAAAGAGGGTGAAAAATATTCGTTGATTTGGTTAATTATTATTATTCATGTATAATTATGGTGGTGACTAATTAAAGGCCAGCAACGGGAAGTTCAATGAACCCTGTTAGAACATTGGGTCCAGCCATTGCTGCAAACAACTACAAGGGCATATGGGTGTATCTCATTGCTCCCATATTTGGAACTCTGTGTGGGGCAGGTGCCTACACTGTGGTGAAGCTGCCCCAGGAAGAGGCAACAAAGCCTCCTAATTCACCTTCTGCCATTGTTGGAAGCTTCAGAAGGTGATGATATCAACCATTATTCATGCACCGTTATAGATATTGGAGCAGAATTCACCACTGTTTGGTGCATGCATGTATATTAGATTAGATAGATATATGTACACATGGATCTGTGTTGGATCTGTGTTCGGATATGCATCTACGTGTTCTGTAAAATTAGTTTCCCAGGACTTTAACAAAATCAGTGGGGATTTTCTACAAACATGTACCATGCATATGTTGCTTTAACGATACGATCATGGATTTCTTACACGAATTAATGGTTCCTTCAACTAAGAGCAAAACATTAAACTTCTCAGACAATTAATCCAAATTAAGATACTATGTTTAAAAACAGTGGGAGAGCTTAAATCTTAGAGAACAAAATAATTTTTTGTTATTTCTTTTATTATTTATTTATACGTCAAGATTTCTTAAAAATCAATTTTTGAATTATGCATGAGGAATAATTGTGCAACACCAAGTGAAATCAACGTGTTGATAAAGTGACTTGACTTAATGATGTCTTGTTTGGTAGTGAGAAGAAGATATAAATGAAAGAGAATTAATTTTGTTTGTGTAGTACATAGAAGGGGAAAAACAATTTATGAAATCTATATATTCCTATTTATTTTTCAATAATCTCTCTCTTTTTTATTTCTATTAATGTAGAAATTTAAAAGCACTTTCAAGATTTGTTTTTTAGTTTTATTCTATCAAACAATTAAAAGTTTTATTTTATTTCTTACATATTTTTAAATTGTAACTTATTTTCTCTTTCAAAGTCAGACAAAATAAACCTAGCACTACTACAGTTTTTCATAATTTCATAGAATTTTTCTGTATTGTTATAAGATTTTGTTATACAATCTTTTTAAGAATTTTAATTAATAAATAATTTATAATTATTTATTACAAAATTATAAAATTTACAATTATTTTTTACAAAATTATTTTAAAATTATTTTATACAAAATATTTTACAAAACAATTAATAATAGTTTATTTTAAATTATTTTTTATAACAATTTGAAAATATTTATTATGAAAAACAAATTAAAACAAAATTCGCAATATATATTAGTACCGTAAATCAGCATGCTTAGAGACGAATTGGATTGAATTAAAGATTTTAACCTAATTTAACTAGTAGTAAATATATGAATTTAGGTTGACTCACAAATTTTCAAGACAAAAATTATAAATTGACTATACCATGTAATCAAAATAAATAATTTAAAATAATATCATAAACATGATAATGTTATATTATTGAAACATCTTAAAACTTTCTCGATCGTAATCTATCATCGTGAATTAATATGGAAATATAAAATAACATTTACATTACTCATTGAAATGGAATGAAAAAAATAAATAAATTTAGCATAACAATTATCAAAACATAAAAGAAAACCTAACTTTGTGAATCAACCCAATCCTACATGTTTACATTAATTGAAGACGCCATACTTAAGTTGAAGGATTTAAGGACTTTACCTAATTTTTTTGTGTGGGTTAAGTAGTTTTTTGTTTTAAATAATAAGAAATTGTTATGAATTAATGGTCGTCCATTGATTTATACAATTACTCATATGATTGATAATCATATTATTCATTACTCTTTATGATGTAATATTTTGTATTTACTATTTGATTTTATATCCTTTCTGG
>Ga0214545_1001619_pt1 | contig 42423 bp, 11 predicted proteins | sample CNSS4metaG_FD_160064 | JGI IMG/M metagenome (GOLD analysis project Ga0214545, IMG submission 160064) | Root nodule microbial communities from cowpea collected in UCLA plant growth center, Los Angeles, California, USA - CNSS4 | ecosystem: Host-associated > Plants > Roots > Nodule | place: USA... | reverse complement strand
ATATATATATATATATATATATATATATATATATATATATATATATATATATATATATATATATATAAATGCTTACATCTTTTTTATGATTCATGTTTAGTCATCATTTTCATTTCTAAACGGTTTGACCTCTGACTTATTACTCATATATAGTATTACATTTGATTCTGATAATGATTAAATGTTTTTAAACTTGAACATAGATCAAAGTAAAATATAAGTTAATCCCAATATCTAAATTTGTATATCATTTAGCTTTACATACGGTCAAAGAACAATATTTGAAACATCTTTTTTTCCTTTTCTTTTTCTTTTCTTATTTATGCTTCTAGGTCTTTTTTTCCCTTCATCATTCTCTGTCAATTTCTAATTTCAATTATCGTTTCTTTCGAAATTAGATCCAACTGTCTAGTGGCTGATTTATCTTAAATAGTTTTCGTTTTAACAAATTTCAATTTGGAGGGAAATGTGCTTTTATTCTATGATTATAAACTAGTTTAGTGTATGAATAAAGTTTTGTATTTCGGTTATATTTTATCAAGTCTTATTGAAAACATTATTATTTTGAGTGATTATTGGGATATTTAGTGATATTACATGTTTATCTCGAATACAGAATAGTTATCGACAAAGCAATGTGAAGCAACAATCGACAGCGACAAGGTTTGAATATTGCTTCAGTTTATAATAACAACTGCAATGGCCTCGATCGTAACTCAAATAGTAGTATGATAGTAGAAACTTTTGAAAATCCACCCAAGAAAACAAGGTTGGGGTGGGCAGTTCTGATTTTCCTCTTCATTGTAGAATTTAAAACATCGCTAATTGGTTGTTACTTGCCACTCCTTCGTGGCACAAAGATTAATTAACTTAACATTTTGATAAACGTCCATTTTTTACTTATTTTTATGTGTCTGGTGCATTAATAAATAACTTTTTCCTAGATTTTATTTTGTTTTATCTTTTAAATTTATTATATTTTGTATTATTTTGTATTTTAGTTGTTTTATGTTTGTTTTATCTATAATAACTTTATTTAAGTGTGTGAAATAAATGAATAGAGAACAATTCTTAAAAGAAAAAAACAAGCAAGAACTCAACAAAGTATGTTTTGGACAAGAAAAAATCAATTTAAAGCAAATACCATCGGACGTAACTCGGATCATGCCTATTGTTTCAAATACAAAATGTTGTTAAACAGTCTAGGACTGAGTAGTGGAAAAGTGGCATTGAGCACCAACTAGTGCTGAAGAACTTGCGTTGAGCAGTGAAAAACGATATTGAGTGGTGAAAACTGACGCTGAACGCCAGTTTAACAGAGACCACTTGTGAGGAGAGCTATAATTTTACTTAATATGTGCGACTAGTGTACTTATCGTTTTCTAAATACACACTCACTTTTCCTTCCAAATTTTTTGCAACCAGCACTGACCCATATCCAATGACACCATCCCTTCACTATTGTCTCTGTTAACTCTGAACCTTCAAATTCTAATGACATGGTTATGTCTTTTGAATTTTAAACGTAATATGCTCATTATGCTTCTTCAACTTGTTTTCCGGTGTAGAATTGGTGGCGGCATAAAGATTGTGACTGTCGGAGAAATTTGTTGGTGATGATGGAGAGATCGGAGAAGACAGGAAAAAAAAAGCTAAAAAGTTATATATATATATATATATATATATATATATATATATATATATATATATAATTAATATCTTAACACGTGTCTGTTTAAGATAACCAACTTTTCTCAATATTGTTCATACACATCAAATAGAAATTGAATTATCATGAAATTTGATCGAATAAAAAACAAATATTACACAACACGAAAATATATCTTTAACAACTAATTTTAGTAATCAAAAGTTATTAGTCATAATAATGACCAATTTAGATACCAATTTATAAAATAAAAAGTTATTGATTACTTAAATAGTCAATATTATGAATAAAAAATTATAATTAGTCTTTAAATTAATTTTTAAAATTCAGCTATCAAGGTTTTAGCTACCAAACGAAATTGCTTACTAAATATTAACTACTAAGATTTTTACTACCTGAGTTAGTTTCTAAATTAGTCTCTAATTAATTAGTGACCAATTTATCTACTAATTATAATTTTTTATTTATAATACAAACCATTTTAATAACAAAAAAATTTATTTTATAAATTAATATCTAAATTGGTCACTATAGTGATTAACAACTTTTAATCACTAATATTAATTATTAATAAAATATTTTCTTGCAGTGTTAAAAATAAATGAATTAAAATTCAAAATATAAAAACCAAAATAGTAATTAAATCATAAAGTTGTATCGGATAAAATGTATATCTAGTTTATTTTCTTTTTAGAAGCATATGTCATTCAAGTGGAGAGCGATCCTTGAGTGAAAGGAATATAAGAGCAAGCCTTGTTAAACTTACCTACCTAGAATTGTATACGAATTTTTGTGGATAATATTATATGAAATTCTTAATATGATAACTGTTAAAGTTACCTACCTAGAATTGATACGAATTTGGAAGTATGTAAGTAAAGAGATTTCATATTTTTATCAAACTTCTAAATCATGTAGATTAGATCTTAGTAATCTAATCATGTAGGTACAATTATATCACAATATTAGATATGTATGAATTTATTGAAATAAAGTATTATTATAATGTTGAAAAGAGTAATGAAAGATGAATATAGAAATGAAAATATGAAATACTATCACGAGTTTTAAATTATTACTCGTAATTTATACCACACTAATCAAGTAATCAATCGTGAGACATGATTTTTTATACATTAGAAGTTTTTCAAAACTTTTATTCCTTAAAAATTAGTAGGTAATTAAGAATTCTCAATGTTTACTCAACCTGATTAATATTAATATTATAAGAAATTCTCATTCGAAATATTTCTATAAATAAGAACATTATTTATTATTTAATGGGATTAAATATGTTTTTCTCCTGAATTTGATTCCAAATTAAAATTTGTTGTTGTCCAAAATTTTGATACATTTTGGTTTTCAAATTTAAAATAAATAAATGAATATAGTCTTTTTAATCCAATTTATGTCTAACATGTTTCATCATAACATTTGAGTTGTTTATATTGTTTGACACTTTTTTATTTTAATATTATTGAAAAACGTGTTTGACACATCAAAATAATTTGTCGTAATTAAATTAAAAGAACTATATTAAATAACTTTTAAAGTTTTGAAATCAAAATGTATCAAAAGTTTCAAAAAAATGCATTTTAATTTAGTGTCTAAGTTCAGGGATTAGAAATATAGTTAACTCCTACAATATTGACCTTATATATATGTTGTTAAAATTTGAATTATAAAATAAAAAATGTATCAGAAAAAAATTATTTGAAAATAAACATATTATTTAATTATAATTTTCAGCCATATGATTATTTAAAATCAATAAAAATTATTTACAAAAGTAACTCTCATCCATTTATATGATAATTGTTTTCTTTCCAAATTATCATAGATATTTTTCTTTAATTTTGATCCATGACTATTAATATTAAAATAATAATTTTAATTTTGAGCAACCTCTTTTGAAGATTATATTTTTTTTTTCTTAAAAACCATAAAAATGCATGTTAGTGAATTGATCTTGAAAACTCGTATACGACAACACAAATCTATAGGTCATACTTCTTCGAATCACGACCCATACGTCTTTTGGATGTTTGTATCGTGAAATCCATGCTACCTAAAACATTTGGATACATTTGGATTCTTATAATTATTTTATTTTTTAATAAGTTTTCTAAAAGTTTGATTTTTTTTTTTAATATGACAGGACAATTTATTTCACATTTTCCAAGTTCTTCTTAAAAGAAATATGTACACAGCTATCACTGATATTTAAAACTCGTGTATGACAACATTAAATATAATGACCGTACCTCCGTAGAACCATGGCCCATGACAATTCTTTGGATTTATTATATCAAGTAATCATTTATTTATTCTTATTATTTTAATTGATTTGTTTATATTTCATTTTATCAACAACCAATATTTTTATACATTTTATATATATACGTTTGGAACTTAAAATTTTCACCAAACATTCCAATGAGTAAGAAGACTGCACTCTGCAAAATGGAAACTAGTGGGAATTAAAGCTATAAAGCAGTAATTTCTTTTTGCTCTATCTAATACTTTGATAGAAAAATCTTAACTTTTGAATCGAATGAGCGTGTGAATTTTTTGTGTTCACATTCTATAAAACTGAATGAAGAAAATAGGTAGTAAGGTACGTAGTTGTGTTTAGTTGACCGTGAAGTGAGTGATGTTATTCTATATGAAAATATAGATAAGAAAAGCATTTGATCCAATTAGTTTAAAAGCGACGATAATTATGGGAAAAAGTTTGGTGCAGAGTGCTAAAATAGGCAAAATCAGCATATGGATGCATGGAAATGAGACATTGATAGCTAGACATGAGGTGGGTGACCAAACGAGTTGGAGTGTGAAACACTAAAACTTCATTTCGGATCCAAATTATAATCTTCTTCCGTTGTTCCCGCCGTCAAACACTGCACAAAGTTGAAATTAAGACTAGTTAAAAAAAATGTACTAAATAGAATTCAGAACACCATTAATGGACCGGAACTAACTCGGTGGTTTCCACCAGACAAACAAACATGGTCCCAACCACACTTTGCTTTTAACACGTGGATTTTTAAATTTAATTTAATTCTGCATAATTATGAAAATGAAATTCAGATCTACTTATTAATATTTTTTTTATACCGTAATTTTATCTTTACCGTCACTTTAGCTTTTGTAATTCGCTTTTCACTGTTTTTGAAAAAGTTAAGATTCGCTTACAGTTACCTCGAGCCAATACTCCATAACATACCTAGAAGAATAAAATGACAATTACGATTGAAATCAAGAATCATATACCATCACTGCACTGAATTAATTGTAACAACTCATTAATTAGCCAATAATAACCGATGACTTAAGTAATACTTCACTACTCTAAGAATGTGAATAGATTGATTACACATATCAAGACAACAACACAAAGGACAAAACAGGTGACAAATAATTTACTTGCACATAAAATTCAATAAGTGAGACACACAAAGAATAAAATTTGGTTCCGAAACTTAATTCAACGCTAAAAACACAGAGGCTCTTTTTGGCCCCTAATAAACAAAACAAACAAAACGCTAATGTAAATGATATTACATCACTTAACATTTCCTACGAGACGAATAATGTGTTGCATTTTTCTTGAAATTTTTTAGTAATAATAATATTAATATAGACTAATAATTGTCTAAAAATTAAATCGAGACATTTTCAAAGCATATATAATATAAATATTCTCACTCTATAGTAGTTCGTACTCAAATTACCTTATACATAGACAAATAGCAGTGGTGATATAAAAACAATAAGACTAACTAGTTGCGTACTTGAGTGAAATTGATAGTTTGGTACGTACTCGGAAACACACGAGATCAGAGAAGAAATTTCCTTACTAATTATTTTTCATTTGTTATTATCATGGGTGTAAATAAATTATAAAGAGAAAAAAAGAAGGGAGGGGGGCAAGAGTTTGGTGTTATTTAAGGCACAATAAAGTTGGGGTTCTTAGTTCTTTACACTATTTCATCCCTCTTTATTTAATACTTTGTTTTAATGCAAATTTCCCAACAATATGAATTTTATAATGAGCAAGGTATGTTCCAATTGAATTTTGTACCAACTTAAAGACACACATTCTTATTGGCGTAATGCATTTAAGAATTCTATTTAGCATATGCATTGGGCATTTATGCACTTGATCAAGTTGATGTGAATATATGATGCATGATTTATAATAATCTATTATTAAAACTATTTTTTGTATGTACACAAATTATATTCATATTTTACTTTAATAAAACGAAAATGTGATTGCGGTGAGTAAATTAATATAAATGTTAAATTAAACTCATTAAAATAAAATAATGATAATAACTTTATTCTGCTAGTTACAATAAAGAATGAACTCGCCCTTTGTGATAGTCTCGTGTAATAAAAAAATACCAAAGAGTGTAAAAAAGTGTTAGTTGCATTGGTGATATAAATAATAATGAAGACAAATGGAAAATTGCTTCTTTACAATGTTAGCTACAGTGCTCGTTTTATTCAATTATTTTTCTTAGTTAGTGTGACTTTATAAGTATTGTCACGCAGATATGTCACTAAAAGAACTTACGTTGCCACATCAAATAAAGGGACCTAAATGCTTTTCTTAAAGAAATTAATAACAAAAGAAGGAAAAGTAAATACTATAAAAATACTAAAAAAAAACACAAAAAACTAAAAACTGCTACATCTATATTATAAATTTTATTTGTATAACATTTTATACAACAGTTTATATAACAGTAACATTTTATTCTATCTTTTTTACACATTGTTACACAAACTAATAAAGAAATAGACACAAAAATTGATATCATATATGTTTATATATCATAGTAAGCAGTATTATCAGAACAAAAATTAAGAAACTATAGAAAAATGATTCAAAATTATAAAAAAATCACATGTTAAAAGTTATAAGAAAAGTTATTATTATATATATCAACAAAATATTCACTTCTATATATATATATATATATATTGTTTTTTATGTTGTTATTAGATAATATTGTTTATATAAATAAAAATGGGTGTAGTTTATATTTTCCAAAGCATACTAAATGCATGTTGTTTGATTATATTGTTATACGTAAATTTCAAAGTCTTAATAATATAAATAATTATGATGATATAAAATTATAATTTAATGATTACATTAATAAAAGTTACTTTTTATATATATAAAATTATTAATAATTTAATATTTAGTAGAAGTTACACATCTCTAATTTAATTGTGGCATATAACATTTATTCGAAAAAACTGTTTTTATAGGAGAAATAATAAAACACTTATTTCAAATAAATAAAAACGTCAAAGAATATATACATCGATAACCTTTTTTAAATATATCACATGACACCTTTTAATACATTAATGATCGTATATCTTTTAAATAAAAAAAAAAAGTATTGTTCCGTTTAGATAATCATCTTATTCGCTCTAACTTTTATTTTTATTTATTTTTTATAGTTTTCAAACTCTGAATGCTCTTATTTTTGTTCTTTACATAAACTGTGACTTTGTAATTCTCTTAGTTTTGTATTTGTCTGTATACGATGAATTACGGACTAAAATTGTAGTGGTGCAAGACAACTTCAGAAACGGTTTCCAGCATTTACTGGTTTACTGATACTGTGTTTCTCTCTCACTGTGTCTCTCACCGTTACTCTGTGTCATGAATCAGTGTACTTGTTAGTGTGGCAGTATGACACTTCACACTAGTTATAAATAATATGCCATCCTCTCCCAGCTGCAACCGACCAACACCACACTGCTTGCTATTAAGGAATGGACCCTCTTCTCACCGTTCCACCGTCACCCCACTCTTAGAACAATAATTTCACTTTCCCTCTTCCTGCACTTCCTTCCCACTAAACCATGGAAACCACCTCGTTTTCCATCTTACTCTTCTTCCTTCTCTTCGCCTCTTCCACTTTATCTTCTCACGCCACTGTCTCCTACGACAGAAAGGCCATTCTCATTAATGGGCAAAGGAGAATCCTCTTCTCCGGCTCCATACATTACCCCAGAAGCACCCCTGATGTAAGCCGCAAAAAAGAACATCATTGGACTTTACCAGCTTTCTTTAGTTTCCTGTCGTTTTTTTCTGATTTTGTTGCGAAATTGTGTCGGCGCAGATGTGGGAAGATCTGATTTTTAAGGCCAAAGAGGGAGGGCTTGATGTGGTTGAAACCTACGTCTTCTGGAATGTTCACGAGCCTTCTCCTGGCAATGTGATTCTTCTCTCCTTTTTTTTTTTTGGTTTTGCCGTGTTTTCATTTTCCGACCTCTAATTTGAGCTTCTGGTCGAATGTGCTTGTTTCTGCATGGAACTCAATTCAGTACAATTTCGAAGGGAGGTATGATCTGGTGAGATTCGTGAAGATTATACAAAAAGCAGGGCTTTACGCTCATCTCCGCATTGGACCTTATGTCTGTGCAGAATGGAATTTCGGGTAACTTCTCTTTTTCTAACATGGCAAGGCAATGGAATTCACTTGCAGTCACAGTTTCATTGCATTTGTGGTCAATGCGGCCACAATTCTGGTCGTAGAGACTCTAGAAACCTTGTTTGTCATTTTTCTTTTAGATACACTCTTCTCATTGCTTAGCATCTCAAGTTTTTGATCTTATATTGCTTTATGTGCAGAGGATTTCCTGTTTGGCTTAAGTATGTTCCGGGGATAAGCTTTAGAACAGACAATGAACCTTTCAAGGTCTTTCATTTTTTTTCTTCCGAAAATTGTTTTATGATAAGACTATTGGGTGCTTTGAACTTTACTGATGAGTCATAAACCGTGTTGCAGAGGGCGATGCAAGGATTCACTGAGAAGATCGTGGGAATGATGAAGAGTGAGCAGCTATTTGAGTCTCAGGGGGGCCCCATTATACTCTCTCAGGTAAAACATCTGGGTCTTTCGTTTCAAAGCACTAGTGGCTATGAACTTTTCACTCTAGATCTAGTTTGAATAATGAAACATTTACTGTGTGCTGTTTTAGATTGAGAATGAGTATGGGGCACAGAGTAAGTTGCAAGGGGCTGCTGGTCAAAACTATGTGAATTGGGCTGCAAAAATGGCTGTGGAGATGGGAACTGGAGTTCCTTGGGTGATGTGCAAGGAAGATGATGCGCCAGATCCAGTGGTAAGCATTCTTACTCTTCCTCTTGAAAACTGTATAATATAAAATGCAATCTTCTGATACACCATTAACATGCCTAGGTTTCTTTTTGGTTATTCTATGATTATTTTAACTTTCAGAGACTAGTAACCTTAAAAAATTGGAAAATTAAATGCAGCACTCAGACAATTGCGTTTACTTCATTTATTTCATTAAACTAATCTGTTTCGTCTGTGGGGTAACAGATAAACACGTGTAATGGCTTCTATTGTGATAAGTTTACTCCAAACAGACCTTATAAGCCTCTGATTTGGACAGAGGCATGGAGTGGCTGGTAAGCTTTTTTTTCTTTACTGCGACATTAAAAGTTAGAAATGGAGAAATGGCATAACTTTCTGTTAAATGTGAAGGTTTACAGAATTTGGAGGTCCAATCCACCAAAGGCCTGTCCAGGATTTGGCATTTGCAGCTGCTCGATTTATAATAAGAGGAGGGTCCTTTGTTAACTACTACATGGTAAGTTTTGTTGGCTTAAGCTGATTTATAAATTGATCATGATGGCACCTACTCTACTAACCAACCTATGTTGTCTTGAATTTACCTGTAGTATCATGGAGGAACCAATTTTGGACGAACAGCTGGAGGCCCTTTCATCGCTACCAGCTATGACTATGATGCTCCATTGGATGAATATGGTGAGAGCTGAAAATTTTATGCCTTTTATGTCATTTATAGTGTTTATTGACCCCATGACAACTAAACCAAAATTCTTCAACAATTCTGGCAGATAGTAATATGCAAATTATGTAACTACAAGTCACTACCGTTCTTTTTCTTAGAAACCTCATATCCATGAATTTTTTTGTCAAATTTTATGTCCAAAAACTTCTTACTCTTCACTACTTTGAAAGCCACAAATACTTTCCTCTAATGCTTACATTTTGGGGTATGTTTACCTCAGAACAGTACCCCAGAACCCTTTTTTTCCTCTTTTAACTGACTATTTCTGCAATAAAACGTTGAAGGTTTGATTAGGCAACCAAAATATGGTCATCTAAAAGAGCTTCATAGGGCCATCAAGATGTGTGAGCGAGCTTTGGTTTCGACTGACCCCATTGTTACTTCATTAGGGGAATCCCAACAGGTGTTGACTCAAGTCAATGTTATTTTGTTTTTCATGTGTAAAGCTTTGTTTACTGATCCTAGCTAACATGCTCCTTTTTCAGGCACATGTATACACTACGGAAACTGGAGAGTGTGCTGCTTTTCTCTCAAACTATGATTCAAAATCCTCTGTTAGAGTGATGTTCAATAATATGCACTATAGCTTGCCTCCTTGGTCCGTCAGCATCCTCCCAGATTGTAGAAATGTTGTCTTCAATACAGCAAAAGTATGTAACAAGTTTTACACATTTGGTATCCTGTATTGTATTTAGTTGTTCTATCCATACTTCTGTTAACAACCTTTTCACCTTCAACGTGTTCATTCAACATGATTTAATGACTGAAAATTTAGTCAAACCTATGAACTCCTACTCCTTTTGTTTAGGTTGGAGTGCAAACATCTCAGATGCAAATGTTGCCGACAAATACTCAAATGTTTTCATGGGAAAGTTTTGATGAAGATATTTATTCTGTAGAAGACAGCTCAGCAATCACTGCTCCAGGTCTCCTGGAACAGATAAACGTAACAAAGGATGAAAGTGATTATCTTTGGTATATAACTAGGTAAAGCCTGATTTTTAGGCAATCCAAATATGCTACCTTACTTTTCAGATTCTTTATGTTTATCCCTTGTTTCGGCTACTAAGTTAATCTGTAATTCATTTTGATGTCTATGTTTCCAGCGTTGATATAGGTTCATCCGAATCCTTTCTACATGGAGGTGAGCTACCCACTCTCCTTGTTCAGTCTACAGGCCATGCTGTGCATGTTTTCATCAACGGTCAACTTTCTGGTATGTTAATTTTCTTGCTTTTGCATAACACCCCATTTTAGCTTATTGGTATAAATAAACATGATATATGTTTCAATCCAGGTTCTGCCTTTGGAACGAGGGAATATAGAAGATTCACATACACCGGCAAGGTAAACCTTCGTGCTGGAACAAACAGAATAGCTCTGCTCAGTGTTGCCATTGGACTTCCCGTAAGTTTCTTTCCTCTTTTACCTTCCAAATCCTACTGTCAGTAAATGTTTAGTTTCCATAAAAAGCGGTTATTGGTTTGTGCTCAAGTTCATTCACCACTTCCATCTTTCTATGATTACGAAAGCCTAGTAAATGTCAGCTAATTTTGGCAAGAAATAAAAATATCAACAGTGGCTCAATTTTTTTCCTCCGAATAACTCATATTATTGACCAAATGTTTTTCTGTATTTTGTTGTCAAAGAATGTAGGACAACATTTTGAGTCATGGAGCACCGGAATCCTAGGTCCAGTTGCACTCCATGGACTTGATCAGGGAAAATGGGACTTGTCAGGGCAGAAATGGACTTATCAGGTTGCATACCCTTACTTTAGAAACTTAACTTGGTTCACTTTCCTTGTAAAAAATTTCATTAACATGCTTTTAAACAGGTTGGGTTGAAAGGAGAGTCCATGGATCTTGCTTCTCCGAATGGTATCTCTACTGTTGCGTGGATGCAGTCAGCAATAGTTGTACAAAGAAACCAGCCATTGACATGGCACAGGGTATAAACTCAAAGACAAAATAGGCTAAGTTCTGAAAATGTAACACTAGCTTCAAAACTGATAAGCTTAATCTGTAAACTCTGCAGACTTCTTTTGATGCTCCCGAAGGAGACGAACCATTGGCATTGGACATGGAGGGAATGGGTAAAGGTCAGATATGGATCAATGGCCAGAGTATCGGAAGATACTGGACTGCTTTTGCCACTGGTAATTGCAATGACTGTAACTATGCTGGTTCATTTAGACCTCCAAAGTGCCAACTTGGTTGTGGCCAACCAACCCAGCGATGGTGAGTATCACTGACAATGACATTGTAGCTTCTGCAACGTTATTATGTCAGTGAACACAGTGAAGCAGTGGAAATCTTATATTACATTTCATTCTTAAATTTCATTTAATTTCATACAAAATGTTTCAGGTACCACGTCCCTCGATCTTGGTTGAAGCCAACTCAAAATCTTTTGGTTATTTTCGAGGAACTCGGGGGAGACCCTTCAAAAATCTCGCTTGTGAAGAGATCAGTGAGCAGTGTGTGTGCTGATGTGTCTGAGTACCACCCAAATATTAAGAACTGGCACATCGAGAGCTATGGTAAGTCAGAAGAATTCCGTCCACCGAAGGTTCACTTGCACTGCAGCCCTGGCCAGACCATCTCTTCCATTAAATTTGCCAGCTTTGGTACCCCTTTGGGTACTTGTGGGAACTACGTACAAGGAGCTTGCCATTCTTCAGCATCCTATGCCATATTGGAGAAGGTGATCTATTGTGTGACTTTTTTCCGTGGATTCGAGTATTATTATGTCATGTTATAAAAGACTAGTCCTTTCTGATAGACTTTACCTGCATAATACATTAGCTTCTGATAAATTCTTCCTAGGAAATATTCTTAATTCCTCCTCTCTTTCTGTTTCATGTTTCAGAGATGTGTCGGAAAATCAAGATGCACAATCACTGTGTCAAACAGCAACTTCGGGCAAGACCCATGTCCAAACGTAATGAAGCGGTTATCAGTTGAAGCGGTTTGCGGTCCAAGTGATACAAATTGGAGGGGTTGATTGGAGAAGGAAGCACCCTTTTACGTTTAGTGTGCAGTGACATAAAGGGCAAGGAAAAGGGATGAACAATAATAAAAGCAGAGCATAGATAAAGTTAAAGGTAGTTGTGTAGGTGAAGAGTAGGTTCAGTGGCATAGTGTGAAAGTAGCTCTGAGGCACGTGGTTTATAATTTTATTTGGTGGGGTTAACGGGGCTTGTAAAATTTTTTCATAGTTAGATAGGTGAATGTGAAACGAATGGTCTGAAATTTGGACCCTTCATGTGTGAATTTAGAGTGTACCGGTCCCCGGCCTTTTAACCGGATATGGGCACTGGGAAGCGAGGCATTTATGTGGGTGTGATTTGTGTTTCCTTTTTGTAACTTTGTATTAAATTAATGAGTTAATGCGGTGAGTCATGCCACAAACCAGGTTCAACGTGGGAGTGGATCCTACTTTAACCATTGTCTGATGAGATTATAGAAGTTCAATATTTATAAAACCTTTGTTTTCATTTTAGTTGCTGCGTAAATTTTAAAATTTATAAGGGACTTATTAACAAGTTTTAAAATTTAATAGGAACTTACATGCAATATTTTTAAAATTATAAAAGATTATTTATAAAATTTTCAAATTTAGTAGGGACTTACCTACAAAGTTTTAAATTTATCAGAAAAAATGCATACTAGCAATTTTTTTAATTTTATCAAGCAGCTACATGAAAAGTTTTTGAATTTATCATGGATCTACATGCAAAGCATTTTAATTTATAATGGACCTATTTGCAAAGTTTTTAAATTTATCAGGACCTACCTGCAAATATTTTAAATTTATTAGGGATCTACTTGCAAAGTTTTTAAATTAATAAGGGAACATACCTCCAAAGTTTTTAAATTTATCATGTACTTACCTTCAAAGTTTTTAAATTTATTAAAGAATTGCAAATTTTGAAATTTATCAAGAACCTACCTACAAAGATTTTAAATTTATCAGGGATCTATTTGCAAAGTTTTCAAATTTATCAGGATCTACATGCAAAATTTTAAATTTATAAGGGATCTACTAGCAAAGTTTTTAAATTTAACAGGGACCTACCTGCAAAGTTTTTATATTTATCAGGAAGTTGTTGGAAAAATTTTCAAATTTCTCAACGACCTACATGCAAATATTTACAATTTATCACAGACCAACCTTTAAAGATTTAAAATTTATAAGGGATCTACCTATAAAGTTTTTAAATTTATAAGGGCCCTACTTGCAAAGCTTTTAAATTGAACATGGACTTATCTGCAAAGTTTTTAAATTTATCATGGATTTACCTGCAATGTTTTTAAATTTATTAGAGACAATATGTAAAGTTTTTAAATTTATTAGGAACCTACCTGCAAAGTTTTTGAATTTATTAGGGACTTACCTGCAAAGTTTTTAAATTCATAAAGGACCTACTTGCAAATATTTTAAATTTATCAGGGACTTACCTGTAAAGTTTTTATATTTTTTAGGGACTACTTGTAAAGTTTTTAAATTATACAGGACCTACTTGTAAAATTCTTAAATTTAACATGGACCTACCTGCAAATATTTTAAATTTATTAGGGACCTACTTATAAATTTTTTAAATTTATCAAGGATGCAAAGTTTTAAATTTACAAGGGACCTACTTCCAAATATTTTGAATTTATCAAAGACTTACCCGCAAAGTTTTTATATTTATCAGGACCAACCTGCAAAATTTTTAATTTAAAATGGACCTACTTGCAAAGTTTTCAAATTTATAAGCGGCCTACATGCAAATATGTTAAATTTATCATCATCTACCTGCAAAGTTTTAAAATTTATTAGGGACCTACCTGCAAAGTTTTAGATTTATAAGGGACCTACTAGAAGAGTTTCTAAATTTAATAGGGACCTACCTATAAATATTTTAAACTTATCAAGGATCTACCAACAAAGTTTTTAAATTTCTAAGGGACGTACCTACAAATTTTTTAAATGTAAAAGAGACCTACTTGCAAAGTTTTCAAATTTAATAGGGACCCACAAGCAAGTATTTTAAATTCATTAGAGACCTACCTGCATAGTTTTTTAATTTATAATGGACTATTAGCAAAGTTTTTAAATTTAACAGGAAACTACTTGCAAATATTATAAATTTATTAGAGATCTACTTGCAAAGTTTATAAATTTGCGAGGAACCTACCTGCAAAGTTTTTAAATTTATCATGGACTTACCTTCAAAGACTTTAAATTTATCATAGAAGCTTCAAATTTTTATATTTATTAAAGACATACCTGCAAAGTTTTTAAATTTATCACGGACCTACCTACAAAGTTTTTAAGGTTATAACAAACCTACATGCAATTTTTTAAATTTATAAGCGACCTACTAGCAAAGTTTTTAAATTTAACAGAGACCAACTTGCAATGTTTTTAAATTTATAAGAGGGATCATCTGTAGAGTTTTTAAATTTATCAGGGACCCACGTGCAAAGTTTTTAAATTTATCATGGACTTACCTTCAAAGTTTTGAAATTTATCAGAGAACTACAAATTTTAAAATTTATTAAGGACCTACCTATAAAGATTTGAAATTTATGGAGGATCTACCTGCAAAGTTTTCAAATTTATCAGGGACCTACCTGCAAACTTTTAAATTTATAAAGAACCTGGTAGCAAAGTTTTTAAATTTAACAGGGACCTACCTGCAAAGTTTTTATATCTACGAGGGAGCTATTGGAAAAGTTTTCAAATTTCTCAAGGACCTACTTACAAATATTTAAAATTTACCAGGGCTTTAGTGCAAAGTTTCTAAATTTATAACAGACCAACCTTTAAAGATTTTAATTTTATAGGAGACCTACTGTAAGACCCATGAAATTTAATTAATTAAATAAATAATTAATTAATAAATGCGGGTCGTGGAAGCCTTTATGGAATTTTATAGTGATCGATGTGATGTGGAAAAGTACTAGCTCAAGTGGTTGAGAGTACTTTGATTGTGTGAAAGGACTTGGGTTTGAGTCTTAAGTATGCCAATTGTGTGTTATTTAATTATTAGTATTTTAGTAATATGCTTAATCATGTTAAGTGATAATATAATCATAGAATTATATTAATCATCATGAAACATGAATTGGTTAAATGGTTATGCATTGATTTGACGTTGGCATTGGATGGGTTCGAACCTTGGTGAACCTAAACTAAACTTTCTTTTTGCCAAAATTCCTTTGGCATGAAGGTGAAAGGGCAAGGAAAAACCCTAGCTGAATGGCCTCCAAGGAAGGCTAGAGAATCAGCCATAGGTTAGAAGAAAGGTTTGCAAGGTTGCCATTGTTACATAGTGAGAGGAAAGCGAATTTGAGAGTGTGTTGAGAGAATTAAGAGTCTGTTTGGGGCTGGAATGCGGGAGCACTAAGGGAAGACATTTTTTGGCCAAGAAGAAGAATCTCACATTCAAATTAAGCAAAGGAGACCAGGTTAGGGGAGCTGGAACTGTACTTTTATTTTGTGTTGTTAAATGGTATGAAATGTATGAAAAATTGGATGTATATAACCTGCCATATCATGTAATTTTCATGTTTCTGGAATTTTCCAGAAACCGTCTGGTGGGTGATGAACCACCGCCAGGCGACTCATCCTTTTCTGGGTTATTTTGGGGTTCTAGAGATGGAACCGCCTGGCGGCAAGGCTTGCGCCGCCAGGCGACACGTGATTGCACACCCAGTTTTCTGGGTTTTTGATGAACCGCCTGGCGGTGATGAACACCCGCTAGGCGACGCGAGTCAATTTGGCTCGATTTAGTTTTTTGGGGTTTTTTGGTTGATTCTATTCGGGGGGAAAAGATAGTGCCAACTGTTTGAACATGATTGGAAGCCCAAATTAGCTGAAGTATATAAAATTGAAGGTTCGATTGGGTGAAAATTGCATGAATATCAATTGGTGGGTTGATGAATTAGGGATTTCATAGTCACACTAGATTAAGTGGAAAGGTTAGTGGAATTTCGTATATGGAGGAGTCTTATGAAGGAATAATGAATATAAACATGTGAAGGCAGCCTATTGGGTCGTAAATCGAGTGGAATCAGAATTGCAGGGGATGGAATAAGGTTCTTAGGTGTTGAGGAAATTTTTGTGTTCTTGGAACTGCAGGAACCGCCTGGCGGCACCCAATTGGCCACCAGGTGCCACATCAGAGGTGCGTGGTGTTTTGATTCACAAAAAATGCTATTTTTCATACTTTTCGCGCAACAGTAACCGCTGGGAGGTGGTTTAGTCCCACCGGACGGTGGTTTAGTCCCGCCGGGCGCCAGTCTTCTAATTCTGGGCGCTAGACGCCACCAATTTTTCTGGTTCGCGTAGTTTTCGTAAAACTACATTTCTCGTTTCGTTAACCGTCCGATTTAGGTTAAATTTTGACAGGTGGTCCATAACATGTGGTTCTTCACTTTGAATGGTGGAGATTGGATTTGGAGATCAGTAGCTATAGATATACATTACTTAATATTGCTGATTTTGGAGTTTGTAAAATACATGAATAAGCCCTTGATTAGTTCAAGTAACTTCTAATGAAGCATAATTGGGTTATGTGGTAAGTCTCTATCAATTTGAATGTTCCTTTGGGTTAGTCACATATGGAGAATTGGTTTGGTGAAGGCATGGGTGTCAATATTAAATTGCATCAGTGCATAAGATCATATGCTTAAAATTGTTAGAGTGTTGCTGCTTATATTTTGTTTGAGCATGCTTGGGATGGTCTATATGACTAGGGGATGAATGCACATGTGAGATGCTATAAGGCCTAGAACATTATAGATGGCAATGCTTTTCATTAGGGGTACTCTAGAATTAGAGTAAATGAGAGCAACCTATGTGAAGTGTGCTTGAACCTGAACTAAAACCAGTAATGTGCAAGTACTGGTGTAGCGACTGGCGGTACGTGTCCCCCGCCAGGCAATCTGGAAGCGGCAGCGCCTAGCGGTACGTGTCCCTCGCCAGGCGATTTTGCTATAGTAGATTGGTGTTATGCTTGCTATGATGTGCGTGATCTACAAGGCTTCTAGGATATCTTAAAGGTCGGGTTGCTGGTGTTCCTTGAGTTGAGCTCGGAACGTATCCCTTGAGTTGAGCTCGGGATAGGGGTTAAGCACGTGGCATTCCTCGAGTTGAGCTCGGAATGACATCCCTCAAGTTGAGCTAGGGATGGCGGATGAACACGAGGAACCCTTGAGTTGAGCTCGGGTTGGCGAGTGTTGCTGATGTGAGTGTGCTGGTTGTGGCCAGTACGGATGGGTCCAGATAGATTGCCCTCCTCAATAGTTGACTGACGAGTTTGGTAGTCTTGGGATGTTACGAATTATGTTCGTATATGGGAACTCCACCTGGCGTTACGGTGTATGATCCGTAGCATGGTTACCCGCACGTGCTCTATTGGTTGTGGCCGATAGGTATGGCAGCAAGACACCTTGAGGTACCCACTAGAAGATGTAGAACACGAATAACATGGTGGTGGCCATGTGATGTGATATCAAAGGATGGAATTCCTTTGGTGTGATTGTGTGATTGGTATATTTGTGTCATATATATATATATATATATGTTTATTTTGTTAGCTCACCCTATCTGCTTATGTTTGTCGATGATTGTGTTCGCGGTACACGGGAGCAAATGATGGTGCAGGTGGATCTAGTGAGGATTAGCAGCGGAGTGGGGAAAACTCATGGGAATAGTTTTATAGAGTTTTATCATTTATGGTTTTGGATTAAAGAAGTAATCTATTATGAGACTGTTTTGGTATTTCATTGAATTTTGAGAAGATTTGAACTTAGAGTTATCTTTATTATGAAATAAATTATTTGAAATTTCCCACGTTTTTGGGAAATGGATTTATAATTAATGCGTTTTTATTTTCTTATTTTATTTTTTTGTTTAAACCCGTAATATCCTAACGGGATGTTACACCTACCTGCAAAGTTTTAAATTTATATGGACCCTACTTGCAAGGTTTTTAAATTTAACAGGGACTTGTGCGCAAATATTTTAAATTTATCAAGGACCTACTTGCAAAGTTTTTAAATTTATCAAGGATCTTCCTGCAAAGTTTTAAATTTATAAGGGACCTACATGCAAATATTTTGAATTTATCAGTGACTTACCTACAAACTTTTTATATTTATCAAATATCTACCTGCAAAGTTTTTAATTTATAAAGGACCTACTTGCAAAGTTTTAAAATTTATAAGTGACCTACATGCAAATATGTTAAATTTGTCATGATCTACCTGTAAAGTTTTAAAAATTATCATGGACCTACCTGTAGAGTTATAGATTTATAAGAGACATACTAGAAGAGTTTTTAAATTTAATAGGGACCTACGTATAAATATTTCGAACTTATTAGGGACCTACCAGGAAAGGTTTTTAATTTATAAGGGACGTAGCTGCAAACTTTTTAAATTGAAAAAAGACCTACTTGCGAAGTTTTTAAATTTAACAGGGACCTACATGCAAGTATTTTAAATTTATCAAGGACCTACATGTAAAGTTTTTTCATTTATAATGGACCTACTAGCAAAGTTTTTTATTTTAACAGGGAACTACTTGCAAATATTATAAATTTATTAGGGATCTACTTGCAAAGTTTGTAAATTTGTAAGGAACCTACCTGCAAAGTTTTTAAATTTATCATGGACCTACCTACAAAAATTGTAAGGTTATAACAGACCTAAATCCAAATTTTTAAATTTTTAAGGGACCTACTCGCAAAGTATTTAAATTTAAAAGGGACCAACATGCAATGTTTTAAAATTTATCAGAGGATCATCGGTAGAGTTTTTAAATTTATTACGGACCTACCTGCAAGGTTATTAAATTTATCAAGAACTACATGCAAAGTTTTTAAATTAACTACGGACTTACCTTTGAAGTTTTGAAATTTGTCAAAGAATTCCAAATTTTGAAATTTATTAAGGATCTAGCTACAAAGATTTTAAATTTATGAGGGATCTACCTGCAAAGTTTTTAAATTTATCAGGGACCTACCTACAAACTTTTAAATTTATAAGGGACCTACTAGCAAAGTTTTAAATTTAGCAGGGACCTACCTGCAAAGATTTTATATCTATTAGGGAGCTATTAGAAAAGTTTTCAAATTTCTCAAGGACCTATATGCAAATATTTAAAATTTAGCAGGGACTATAGTGTAAAGTTTTTAAATTTATAACAGACCAACCTTTAAAGATTTTAAATTTATAAGGGACCTACCATCAAAGTTTTTAAATTTATATGGGCCCTACTTGCAAAGTTTTTAAATTTAACATGGACTTCTCTATAAATATTTTAAATTTATCAAGGACCTACTTGCAAAGTTTTTAAATTTATCAAGGACCTACTTGCAAAGTTTTAAATTTTTTAAGGACCTACTTGCAAATATTTTGAATTTATCAGGGACTTACCTGCAAAGTTTTATATTTTTTAGGGACCTACTTGCAAAGTTTATAAATTATACCAGACCCACTTGCAAAGTTATTAAATTTAACATGGACCTACCTACAAATATTTTAAATTTATTAGGGACATACTTTTTTAAATTTATCAAGGACCTATCTGCAAAGTTTTAAATTTACAAGGGACATACTTATAAATATTTTGAATTTATCAGAGACTTACTTGCAAAGTTTTTATAATTTTTAGGGACCTACTTTCAAAGTTTTTAAATTATACGGGACCCACTTGCAAAGTTCTTAAATTTAACATGGACCTACTTGCAAATATTTTAAATTTATCAGGGATCTACCTTAAAGTTTTAAATTTACAAGGTACGTACTTGCAAATATTTTGAATTTATCAGGCACTTACCTGCAAAGTTTTTATATTTATCACGAACCTACCTATAAAGTTTTTAATTTATATTTATCAGGGACCCACTTGCAAAGTTTTAAAATTTATAAGTGACCTACATGAAAATATTTTAAATTTATTATAATCTACTTGCAAAGTATTAAAATTTATTATGGACCTATCTGCAAAGTTATAGATTTATAAGGGACCTACAAGAAGAGTTTTTAAATTTAACAGGGACCTACTAGAAAAGTTTTGAAATTTATAATGGACGCGCCTGCAAATTTTTTAAATTTAAAAAATATCTACTTGCAAAGTTTTTAAATTTTTCAGGGACCCACATGCAAGTGTTTTAAATTTATAAGGGACCTACCTGCAAAGTTTTTAAATTTATAATGGACCTACTAGAAAAGTTTTTAAATTTAACAAGGACCTACATGCAAATATTATAAATTTATTAGGGAACTACTTGCAAAGTTTGTAAATTTTTAAGGAACCTACCTGCAAAGTTTTTAAATTTATCATAGACTAGCCTTCGAAGACTTTAAATTTATCATAGAGCTGCAAATTTTTAAATTTAATAAGCACCTACCTGCAATGTTTTTATATTTATCATGAATCTACCTACAAAGTTTTTAAGGTTATAACAAACCTACATGCAAATTTTTAAATTTATAAGGGACCTATTAGCAAAGTTTTTAAATTTAACATGGACCTAACTGCAATGTTTTTAAATTTATCAAAGAGATCATCTGTCAAATTTTTTAATTTATCAGGGACCTATTTGCAAAGTTTTAAAATTTATCAGGATCTACATGCAAAGATTTTAAATTTATCATAGACTTATCTTCAAAGTTTTGAAATTTATCAGAGAACTGCAAATTTGGAAATTCATCAAGGACCTACCTACAAAGATTTTAAATTTATGAGAGATCTACCTACAAAATTTTTAAATTTATCAAGGACCTACATGCAAACTTTTAAATTTAAAAGGGACATACTAGAAAAGTTTTTAAATTTAACAGGGACCTACCTGCAAAGTTTTTATATCTATAAAGGAGCTATTGGAAAGATTTTCAAATTTCTTAAGGACCTACATGCAAGTATTTAAAATTTAGTAGGTACTTTAGTGCAAAGGTTTTAAATTTATAACAGAGCACCCTTTAAAGATTTTAAATTTATAAGGGATGTACTTATAAAGTTTTTAAATTTATATGGGCCCTATTTGCAAAGTTTTTAAATTTAACAAGGACTTATTTGCAAAGTTTTTAAATTTATCATGGATTTACGTGCAATGTTTTTAAATTTATTAGAGAGACCATTTGTAAAGTTTTTAAATTTATCAGGAACTTACCTGCAAAGTTATTGAATTTGTCAGGGACCTACTTGCAAATATTTTAAATTTATTAGGGACTTACCTGCAAAGTTTTTATATTTTTAGGAATCTACTTGCAAAGTTTTAAAATTATACGGGACCCACTTACAAAGTTCTTAAATTTAACATGGACCTACTTGCAAATATTTTAAATTTATCAGGGACCTACTTGCAAAGTTTTGAAATTTATTAAGGACCTACCTACAAAGTTTTAAATTTACAAGGGACCAACTTGCAAATATTTTGAATTTATCGGGGACTTACCTGCAAAGTTTTTATATTTATCAAGGACCTACCTGCAAAGTTTTTAATTTATAAAGGACCTACTTGCAAAGTTTTAAAAATTTATAAGTGAGCTACATGCAAATATGTTAAATTTATCATGATCTACCTGCAATGTTTTAAAATTTATCACTGACCTACCTACAAAGTTATAGATTTATATGAGACCTACTAGAAGAGTTTTAAAATTTAACAACGAACTACCTACAAATATTTTGAACTTATTACGGACCTACCAGGAAAGTTTTTAAATTTATAAGAGACATACTTGCAAATTATTTAAATTGAAAACAAACCTACTAGTAAAGTTTTTAAATTTAACAGGGACCCACATGCAAATATTTTAAATTTATCAGGGATCTACCTTAAAGTTTTTTAATATATAATGGACCTATTTGCAAAGTTTTTAAATTTAATAGGGAACTACTTGCTAATATTATAAATTTATTAGAGGTCTACTTGCAAAGTTTGTAAATTTTTAAGGAACCTACCTGCAAAGTTTTTTAATTTATCATGGACTTACCTTCAAAGACTTTAAATTTATCATAGAGCTGCAAATTTTTAAATTTATTAAGGTCCTACTTGCAAAGTTTTTAAATTTATCGTTGACCTACCTACAAAGTTTATAAGGTTATAACAGACCTAATTGCAAATTCTTAAATTTATAAGGGACCTACAAGCAAAGTTTTTAAATTTAACATGGACCTACCTATAATATTTTTAAATTTATCATAGGAATCATGTGTAAAGTTTTTAAATTTATCAGGGACCTATCTGCAAAGTTTTTAAATTTATTAGGATCTACATGCCAAGTTTTTAAATTTATCCTAGACTTACCTTCAAAGTTTTGAAATTTATACGAGAACTAACACTTTTGAAATTTATCAAGGACCTACCTACAAAGATTTTAAATTTATTAGTGATCTACCTGCAAAGTTTTTAAATTTATCAAGGACCTACTTGCAAACTCTTACATTTATAAGGGATCTACTAGCAAAGTTTTCAAATTTAACAGGGACCTACCTCAAAGTTTTTATATTTATCAGGAAGTTATTGGAAAAAATTTAAAATTTCTCAAGGACCTACATGCAGATATTTATAATTTAGTAGGGAATTTAGTGCAAAGTTTCTAAATTTATCACAGACCCACCTTTAAAGATTTAAAATTTATAAGGGACCTACCTACAAAGTTTTTAAATTTATAAGTGCCTTACTTGCAAAGCTTTTAAATTTAATAGGGTCTTATCTGCAAAGCTTTTAAATTGATCATGGATTTACCTATAATGTTTTTAAATTTATTAGAGAGACCATATGTAAAGTTTTTAAATTTATCAGGAACTTACCTGCAAAGTTTTTGAATTTATTAGAGACCTACCTGGAAAGTTTTTAAATTTTTCAAGGACCTAATTATCAGGGACTTACTTGCAAAGTTTTTATATTTTTTAGGAACCTACTTTCAAAGTTTTTAAATTATACGGGACCCACTTGCAAAGTTCTTAAATTTAATATGGACCTACTTGCTATTTTAAATTTATCAGGGACCAACTTGCAAAGTTTTTAAATTTATCAAGGACCTACTTGGAAAGTTTTAAATTTACAAGGTACGTACTTGCAAATATTTTGAATTTATTAGTGACTTACCTGCAAAGATTTTATATTTATCACGGACCTACCTGCAAAGTGTTTAATTTATACTACTTGCAAAGTTTTAAAAGTTATAAGTGACCTACATGCAAATATGTTAAATTTATTATGATCTACCTGGAAAGTTTTAAAATTTATTATGGACCTATCTGCAAAGTTTTAGATTTATAAGGGACCTACGAGAAGAGTTTTTAAATTTATAATGGACGTACCTGCAAATATTTTAAATTTAAAAGAGACCTACTTGCAAAGTTTTTAAATTTAACAGAGACCCACATGCAAGTGATTTAAATTTATCAGGGACCTACCTACAAAGTTTTTTAATTTATATGGACCTATTTGCAAAGTTTTTAAATTTACCAGGAAACTACATGCAAATATTATAAATTTATTATGGATCTACTTGCAAAGTTTGTAAATTTTTAAAGAATCTACCTGCAAGGTTTTTAAATTTATCATGGACTTACCTTCAAAGACTTTAAATTTACCATAGAGCTACAAATTTTTAAATTTAATAAGCACCAACATGCAAAGTTTTTATATTTATCATGGACTTATCTACAAAGTTTTTAAGGTTATAACAGACCTACATGCAAATTTTTAAATTTAATAAGCACCAACATGCAAAGTTTTTATATTTATCATGGACTTATCTACAAAGTTTTTAAGGTTATAACAAACCTACATGCAAATTTTTAAATTTATAAGGGACCAACTAGCAAAGTTTATAAATTTAACATGAACTTACCTGCAATATTTTTAAATTTATCAAAGAGATCATCTGTAAAATTTTTAAATTTATCAGGGACCTATTGGCAAAGTTCTTAAATTTATCAGGATCTACATGCAAACATTTTAAATTTATCATATACTTACCTTCAAAGGTTTGAAATTTATCAGAGAACTGCAAGTTTTGAAATTCATCAAGGACCTACCTACAAAGATTTTAAATTTATGAGGGATCTACTTGCAAAATTTTTAAATTTATCAAGGACCTACATGCAAACTTTTAAATTTAAAAGGGACAAACTAGAAAGTTTTTAAATTTAACAGGGACCTACCTGCAAAGTTTTTATATCTATAAAGGAGCTATTGGAAAAATTTTCAAATTTCTCAAGGACTTACATACAAATATTTAAAATTTAGTAGGTACTTTAGTGCAAAGTTTTTATATTTATAACATACCAACCTTTAAAGATTTTAAATTTATAAAGGACCTACTTGCAAAGTTTTTAAATTGATCATGAATTTACCTGGAAAGTTTTAAAATTTTTAAAGGACCTACTTGCAAATATTTTGAATTTATCAGGGACTTACTTGAAAAGTTTTCATATTTTTTAGAGACCTACTTGCAAAGTTTTTAAATTATACAAGACCTACTTGAAAAGTTCTTAAATTTAACATAAACCTACCTACAAATATTTTAAATTTATAATGTACCTACTAGCAAAGTTTTTAAATTTAACAGAGACCTACCTGGAAATTTTTTAAATTTTTAGAGGACCTGCTTGCAATTATTTTAAATTTATCAGGGATTTACCTGCAAATTTTTTATATTTTTTAGGGACCTACTTGCAAAGTTTTTAAATTTATAAGGAACGTAGATGCAAAATTTTAAATTTATAAGGGACTTACTACAATGTTTTTAAATTTAACAAGGACCTACCTCCAAATTTTTTAAACTTATCAAGTACGTACCACCAAAGTAGTTTTTAAATTTATAGGGAACGTACCTGCAAAGTTTTAAAATTTATAAGTAAACTACTTGCAAAATTTTTAAATTTAATATAAATTTACAATGGACCTACATGCAGGTATTTTACATTTATCAGGGATCTACCTGCAAAGTTTTTAAATTATAAGGGACCTATTTGCAAAGTTTTTATATTTAGCAGGGACCTACTTGAAAATATTTTAAATTTATCAAGGACCTACCTGCAAAGTTTTTAAATTTATCAGGGACCTACCTATAAAGTGTAAAGTTTTTAGTTTATGAGGGACCTACTTGCAGACATTTTGAATTTATAAGACTTACATGCAAAGTTTTTATATTTATCATCGACCTACCTGCAAAGTTTTTAATTTATAAAGGACCTATTTGCAAATATTTTAAATTTAACATGGACTTACCTGCAAAGTTTTTAATTTATAAAGGACATACTAGCAAAGTTTTTAAAATTTAACAGGGACCTATCTGCAAATATTTTAAACTTATTAGAGACCTACAACTAAAGTTTATAAATTTCCAAGGAACGTACCTACAAAGTTTTAAAATTTATAGGCGAACTACTTGCAAAGTTTTTAAATCTAATATGGACCAACATGCAAGTATTTGAAATTTATCAAGGACCTACCTACAAATTTTTTAATTTATAAAGGATCTATTTGCAAAGCTTTTAAATTTAGTAGGGACCTATCTACAAATATTTTAAATTTATCAGGGACCTACTTGTAAAGTTTTTAAATTTTTCAGGGACCTACCTGCAAAGTTTTGAAATTATAAGGGATCTACTTGCAAAGTTTTGAATTTATAAGCGAACTACTTGCAAATTTTTTAATTTCATATAAATTTAATATGGACCTACATGCAAGAGTTTTAAATTTATTAAGGACCTACCTACAAAGTTTTTAGGATATATAAGACCTATTTGCAAAGTTTTAAAATTTAGTACGAACCTACCTGCAAATATATTGAATTTACAAAGGAACTACTATCAAAGTTCTTAAATTTATCAAGGACCTACCTGCAAAGTTTTTAAATTTTTAAAGGACCTACTTTCAATTATTTTAAATTTATCAAGGACTTACCTACAAATTTTTTATATTTTTAGGGACCTATGTGCAAAGTTTTTAAATTTATAAGGGATTCATATGCAATGTTTTTAAATTTATCATGGACGTACCTTCAAAGTTTTTAAATTTATCGGAGACTTACCTGCAAAGTTTTATCAAGGATCTACCTACAAAATTTTAAATTTATAAGGGACTTACTACATGATTTTTAAATTTAACAGGGACTCACCTGCAAAGTTTTAAATTTATAAGGACCTACCACCAAAGTAGTTTTTAAATTTATAAGGAACGTACCCACAAAGTTTTAAAATTTATAAGCGAACTACTTGCAAATGTTTTAAAGTTAATATAAATTTAATATGGACCTACATGCAAGTGTTTTAAATTTATCAAGGACCTACCTACAAAGTTTTTAAGTTATAAGGGACTTATTTGCAAAGTTTTTAAATTTAGCATGGACCTACCTGCAAATATTTTAAATTTTTCTAGGACCTACCTGTAAAGTTTTTAAATTTATTAGGGACCTACCTGTAAAGTTTTTAATTTATAAGGGACCTACTTGTAAACATTTTGAGTTTATAAGGGACTTACCTGCAAAGTTTTTAATTTATAAGCGATCTACTTGCAAATATTTTGAATTTATAAGGGACTTACCTGCAAAGTTTTTATATTTATCAAGGACCTACCTGCAAAGTTTTTAATTTATATATTTGCAAATTTTTAAATTTCTCAGGGACTTTCCTATAAAGTTTTTAATTTATATATGACATACTTCCAAATATTTTAAATTTATAAGGGACTTACATGCAAAGTTTTTATATTTATAAGGGAGCTATTTGTAAAGTTTTTATTTTTAACAGCGACCTACATGAAAATATTTTAAATTTATTAGGGACCTATCTCCAAAGTTTTTAAATTTATTAGGGACCCACTTGCAAAGTTTTGATAAGGAACTTAGTTGCAAATATTTTAAGTTTATCAGGTACTTACATTAAAAGTTTTCATATTTATCAAGGACCTACCTGCACAATTTTTTTAACTTATAAAGGACCTACTTGCAAAGTTGTTAAATTTATAAGCGACATACTTTCAAATATTTTAAATTTATCAGGGACGTACATGCTAAGTTTTTAAATTTTTCAGGGACCTACCAACAAAGTGTTAAATTTATAAGAGACTTGTTAGCAAAGCTATCAAGATTTAACAAGGACCTATCTTCAAGTATTTTAAACTTATTAAAGACCTACCACCAAAGTTTTTAAATTTATAAGGAACGTACCTACAAAGTTTTAAAATTTATAAGGGACTTATTTGCAAAGTTTTTAAATATAGCAGGGACCTACCTGTAAATATTTTAAATTTGTTTATGGACCTACCTGTAAAGTTTTTAACTTTATCAGGGACCTATCTGTAAAGTTTTTATTTTTAACAACGACCTACATGAAAATATTTTAAATTTATCAAGGATCTATCTCCAAAGTTTTTAAATTTATAAGGGACCCACATGCAAAGTTTTTATAAGGAACCTAGTTGCAAATATTTTAAGTTTATCAAGTACTTACCTTAAAAGTTTTCATATTTATCAAGGACCTACCTGCACAGTTTTTAATTTATAAGTTGTTAGATTTATAAGCGACCTACCTTCAAATATTTTAAATTTATTAGAGACCTACCACCAAAGTTTTTAAATTTATAAGAAACGTACCTGCAAAGTTTTAAAATTTATAAGCGAACTACTTACATAGTTTTTAAATCTAATATGAACTTACATGCAAGTGTTTTAAATTTATCAAGGACCAACCTACAAAGTTTTTAAGTTATAAGGGACTTATTTGCAAAGTTTTTAAATTTTGCAGGGACCTACTTGAAAATATTTTAAAATCTTTCTAGGACATACCTGTAAAGTGTTTAAATTTATCATTGACCTATCTGTAAAGTTTTTATTTTTAGCAGTGACCTACATGAAAATATTTTAAATTTATAAGGGACCTATCTCCAAAGTTTTTAAATTTATAAGGAACGTACCTGCAAAGTTTTAAAATTTATAAGCGAACTAATTGCAAAGTTTTTAAATCATACGAGACCAACTTGCAAAGTTTTTAAATTTAACAGGGATCTAACTGAAAAGTTTTAAATTTATAAAGGTCCTACTAGCGAAGTTTTTAAATTTAAAAGGGACCTTACCTGCAAAATTTTTAAATTTTTAAAGGACCTACTTACAATTATTTTAAATTTATCAAGGACTTACTTGCAACTGTTTTATATTTTTTAGGGACCTACTTGCAAAGTTTTTAAATTATATGGAACCAACTTGCAAAGTTTTTAAATTACAGGGACCTACCTGCAAATTTTTAAATTTATAAAGGATCGATTTGCAAAGTTTTTAAATTTAGCAGTGACCTCTTTGCAAATAATTTAAATTTATTAGGGACCTACATGAAATGTTTTTAAATTTATAAGGAACGTACCTGAAAAGTTTTAAAATTTATAAGCGAACTACTTGCAAAGTTTTTAAATTTAATATGGACCAACATGCAAGTATTTTAAATTTATCAAGGACCTACCCGCAAATTTTTTCATTTATAAAGCACCTATTTGAAAAGTTTTTAAATTTAGCAGGGGCCTAACTGCAAATATTTTAAATTTATCAGGGACCTACTTGAAAAGTTTTAAAATCCGTCAGGGACCTACCTCCACAGTTTTGAATTTATAAGGGATCTACTTGCAAACATTTTGAATTTATCAGGGACTTACTTGCAAAGTTTTTATATTTATCAGGGACCTACGTGGTAAGTTTTTAAATTTTTAAAGGATCTACTTTCAATTATTTTAAATTTATCAAGGACTTACCTGCAAACTTTTTATATTTATCAGGGACCTACCTGCAAAGTTTTAAATTTATAAACGACCTACTTGCAAAGTTTTTAAATTTAACAGGGACCTACTTGTAAATATTTTAAATTTATCAGGGATTTACCTTCAATATTTTTATATTTTTCAGAGAGACCATTAGTTGCAAAGTTTTTAAATTTATAAAAGGACTTAGAAGCAAAGTTTTTATATTTATCATGGACATAAATTCAAAGTTTTTAAATTTATCAGGGACTTACCTGCAAATATATTTTATATTTATCAAGGATCTACCTTCAAAGATTTTAAATTTATCAAGAATCTAATTGCAAAGTTTTTAAATTTATTAGGGACCTACCTGCAAAGTTTTAAATTTATAAGGGACCTACTAGCAAAGTTTTTAAATTTAATAGGGACCTACCTGCAAAGTTTTTAAATTTTTAAAGGACCTATTTGCAATTATTTTAAATTTATCAAGGACTTACCTGCAAATTTTTTATAATTTTTAGGGACCTACTTGCAAAGTTTTTAAATTTATAAGGGGCCTTCATGCAAAGCTTTTAAATTTATCATGGACATACCTTCAAAGTTTTTAAATTTTTCAAGCATTTACCTGCAAAGTTTTATCAAGGCCCTACCTTCAAAGATTTTAACTTTATCACGGATCTACTTGCAAAGTTCTTAAATTTATCAGGGACATAGGTACAAAGTTTTAAATTTATAAGAGACTTACTACAAAGTTTTTAAATTTAACAGGGACTTACCTTCAAATATTTTAAACTTATCAAGGACCTTCCACCAAAGTAGTAGTAGTTTTTAAATTTATAACGAATGTACCCACAAAGTTTTAGAATTAATAAGCGAACTACTTGCAAAGTTTTTAAATTTAATATAAATTTAATATTTTAAATTTATGAGGGACCGACCTCCAAAGTTTTTAAATTTTTCAGGGACCTACTTCCAAAATTTTGAATTTATAAGGGACCCACTCACAAACATTTTGAATTTATCTAGGACTTACCGGCAAAGATTTTATATTTATCAAGGACCTATCTTCAAAGATTTTAAATTTATGAAGGATCTACTTGCAAAGCTTTTAAATATATCAAGGACCAACCTGCAAAGTTTTAAATTTTTAAGGGACCTACTAGCAAAGTTTTTAAATTTATTAGGGACCTACTTTCAAAGTTTTTAAATTTTTAAATGAGCTACTTGCAATTATTTTAAATTTATCAGGGACTTACCTGCAAATTTTTTATAATTTTTAGAGACAAACTTGCAAAGTTTTAAAATTTATAAGGGACCTTCGTGCAAAGTTTTTAAATTTATCATGGATATACCTTCAAAGTTTTTAAATTTATCAGGGACTTACCTGCAAGTTTTTATCAAGGACTTACCTTCAAAGATTTTGAATTTATCAGGGATCTACTTGCAAAGTTCTTAAATTTATCAGGGACATACTTACAAAGTTTTAAATTTTTAAGGGACTTACTACAAAGTTTTTAAATTTAACAAGGAGCTACCTTCAAATATTTTAAACTTATCAACAACCTTCCACTAAAGTAGTAGTAGTTTTTACTTTATAAGGAATGTACCCGAAAAGTTTTAGAATTTATAAGCGAACTACTTGCAAAGTTTTTACATTTAATATAAATTTAATATTTTAAATTTATCAGGGACCTACCTCCAAAGTATTTGAATTTTTCAAGGACCAACCTCCAAAATTTTGAATTTATAAGGGACCTACATGCAAAGTTTTTAAATTTATGATGGACATACCTTTAAAGTTTTTAAATTTATCAGGGACTTACACGGAAAGTTTTATCAAAGACCTATATCAAAAGTTTTTAAATTTATCATGGACATACCTTCAAATATTTTAAACTTATCAAGGACCTACCACCAAAGTAGTTTTTAAATTTATAAGGAATGCCGCAAGTGTTTTAAATTTATCAAGGACCTACCTACAAAGTTTTTAAGTTATAAGGGACTTATTTGCTAAGTTTTTAAATTTTGCAGGGACCTACCTGTAATATTTTTAAATTTAACAGCGATCTACATTAAGATATTCTAAATTTATTTGGGACCTATCTCCAAAGTTTTTAAATTTATAAGGGACCCATCTGCAAAGTTTTTATAAGGAACCTACTTTTAAATATTTTTAGTTTATCATGTATTTACCTGCAAAGTTTTATATTTATTAAGGACCTACCTTTAAAATTTTTAATTTATAAAGGACCTACTTGCAAAGTTGTTAAATTTATAAGAGACCTACCTTTAAATATTTTAAATTTATCATGGACGTACCTGCTAAGTTTTTAAATTTATCAGGGACCTACCGACAAAGTTTTAAATTTATAAGGGACTTGCTAGCAAAGTTTTCAAAATTTAACAGGGACCTATTTTCAAGTATTTTAAACTTATTAGAGACATGCCACCAAAGTTTTAAAATTTATAAGAAAACTAATTGCAAAGTTTTTAAATTATACGATACCAATTTGCAAAGTTGTTAAATTTAACAGGGAACTAGCTGTCAATATTTTACATTTATCAGGGATTTACCGTCAATGTTTTTAAATTTATCAAAGAGAACATTAGTAAAGCTGTTAAATTTATCAAGGACTTACCATAAAAGGTTTTTAATTTATCAGGGACCTACTTGCAAAGTTTTTAAATGTTTAAAGGATCTACTAGAAATTATTTTAAAATTATCAAGAACTTACCTGCAAATTTTTTATATTTTTTAGGCACCTACTTGCAAAGTTTTTAAATTTATAAGGGACCTACATGCAAAGTTTTTAAATTTATCATAGACATATCTTCAAAGTTTCTAAATTTATCAGGGACTTACCTGCAAAGTTTTATCAAGGACCTACCTTCAAAGTTTTTAAATTTATTAGGGACTACCTACAGAGTTTTAAATTTATAAGGGACTTACTACTTAGTTTTTAAAATTTAACAGGGACCTATCTTCAAGTATTTTAAACTTATTAGAGACCTACCACCAAAGTTTTTAAATTTATAAGGAACGTACCTTAAAAGTTTTAAAATTTATAAGCGAACTAATTGAAAAGTTTTTAAATTATACGGGACCAACTTGCAAAGTTTTTAAATTTAACAGGGACCTACATACAACTATTTTAAATTTATTAGGGATTTACCTTCAATGTTTTAAAATTTATTAGAGAGAATAATAGTAAGGTTTTTAAATTTATCAAGGACTTACCTGCAAAGGTTTTTAATTTATCAAGGACCTACCTGCAAAATTTTTAAATTTTTAAAGGACCTACTAGCAATTATTCTAAACTTATCAGGGACTTACCTACAAATGTTTTATGTTTTTTAGGGACCTATTTGTAAAGTTTTTAAATTTATAAAGTACCTACTAGCAAGGTTTTTAAATTTATCATGGACGTACCTTCAAAGTTTTTAAATTTATCAGGGACTTACCTGCAAAGATTTTATATTTATGAAGGACCTACCTTCAAAGATTTTAAATTTATCAAGGATTTACTTGCAAAGTTTTTAAACTTATTAGGGACCTACCTGAAAAGTTTTAAATTTATAAGGGTTCTACTGGCGAAGTTTTTAAATTTAATAGGGACCTACCTACAAAGTTTTTATATTTTTAAAGCACCTACTTGCAATTATTTTAAATTTATCAAGGACTTACCTGCAAATTTTTATATTTTTTAGCGACCTACTTGCAAAGTTTTTAAATTTATAAGCGACCTAAATGCAAAGTTATTAAATTTATCATGGACATACCTTCAAAGTTTTTAAATTTAGTAGGTACTTATCTGCAAAGTTTTATCAAGGACCTACCCTCAAAGATTTTAAATTTATTAGGGATCTACTTACAAAGTTTTTAAATTTATCAGGGACCTACCTTCAAATTTGAAATTTATAAGGGACTTACTACATAGTTTTTAAATTTAATAGGGACCTACCTTCAAATATTTTAAACTTATCAAAATCTACCACCAAAGTAGTTTTTAAATTTATAAGGAACGTACCCGCAAAGTTTTAAAATTTATAAGCGAAATACTTGCAAAGTTTTTAAATTTAATATAAATTTAATATGGACCTACATGCAAGTGTTTTAAATTTATCAAGGACGTACCTACAAAGTTTTTAAGTTATAAGGGACTTATTTGCTAAGCTTTTAAATTTAGCAGAGACCTTGCTGCAAATATTTTAAATTTATCTAGGACCTATCAGTAAAGTTTTTAAATTTATAAGGGACCTACCTATAAAGTTTTTAAATTTAACAGCAACATACTTGCAAATATTTTAAATTTATCAGGACCTATCTCCAAAGTTTTTAAATTTATAAGGGACCCACCAGCAATATTTTTATAAAGAACCTACTCACAAATATTTTTAGTTTATCAGGTACTTTCCTACAAATTTTTTATATTTATCAAGGACCTACTTGCAAAGTTTCTAATTTATAAAGGACCTACTTGCAAAGTTGTTAAATTTATAAGCGCGACACCTTGAAATATTTTAAATTATTAGGGACGGACCTGCTAAGTTTTTAAATTTATCAGGAACCTACGTACAAAGTTTTAAATTTATAAGAGACTTGCTAGCAAAGTTTTCAAAATTTAACAAGGACCTATCTTCAAGTATTTTAAACTTATTAGAGACCTACAGCCAAAATTTTTAAATTTATAAGGAACGTACCTGCAAAGTTTTAACATTTATTAGCAAACTAATTGCAAAGTTTTTAAATTATACGAAACCAACTTGCAAAGTTTTTGAATTTAACGGGGAACTACCTACAAATATTTTAAATTTATCAGGGATTTACCTCCAATGTATTTAAATTTATCAGAGAGAACATTAGTAAAGTTTTTAAATTTATCAAGGACTTACCTGCAAAGGTTTTAATTTATCCAGGACCTACCTGCAAAGTTTTTAAATTTTTAAAGGACCTACTTGCAATTATTTTAAATTTATCATGGACTTACCTGCAAATTTTTTATGTTTTTTAGGGACCTATTTGCAAAGTTTTTAAATTTATAAAGGACCTACTAGCAAAGTTTTTAAATTTATCATGGACATATCTTCAAAGATTTTAAATTTATCAGAGATCTACTTGCAAAGTTTTTAAATTTATCAAGGACCTACCTGAAAAGTTTTGAATTTATGAGGGTCTTACTAGCAAAGCATTAAATTTAACAGGGACCTACGTGCAAAGTTCTTAAATTTTTAAAGGACATACTTTGAATTATTTTAAATTTATCAAGGACTTACTTGCAAATTTTTTATATTTTTTAGGGACCTACTTGCAAAGTTTTTAAATTTTTAAGGGAGTTACAAGCAAAGTTTTTAAATTTATCGTGGACGTACCTTCAAAATATTTCAATTTATGAGGGACTTACCTGCAAAGTTTTATCAAGAACCTACCTTCAAAGATTTTAAATTTATTAGGGATCTACTTGCAAAGTTTTTAAATTTATTAGGGACCTACCTACAAAGTTTTAAATTTATAAGGGACGTACATGCTAAGTTTTTAAATTTATCAAGGTCCTACCTACAAATATTTTAAACTTATCAAGGACCTACCACCAAAGTAGTTTTCAAATTTATAAGGAACGTACCCGTAAAGTTTTTAAATTTATAAGCGAACTACTTGCAAAGTTTTAAAATTTAATATAAATTTAATATGGACCTACATGCAAATGTTTTAAATTTATCAAGGACCTACCTACAAAGTTTTTAAGTTATATGGGACTTATTTGCAAAATTTTTAAATTTAGCATGGACCTACCTGCAAATATTTTAAATTTATCTAGGACCTAATTGTAAAGTTTTTTAAATTTATCAGGAACCTACCTGTAAAGTTTTTAATTTATAAGGGACCTACTTGCAAACATTTTGAGTTTATAAGGGACTTACTTGCAAAGTTTTTATATTTATCAAGGACCTATCTGCAAAGTTTTTAATTTATATACTTGCAAATTTTTAAATTTCTCAGGGACTTACCTATAAAGTTTTTAATTTATATAGGACCTACTTCCACATATTTTAAATTTATAAGGGACTTACATGCAAAGTTTTTATATTTATAAGGGAGCTACCAGTAAAGTTTCTAATTTATAATGGACCTACTTGAAAATTTTTCAATTTAAGAGGGACTTACGAGCAAAGTTTTTAATTTATAAGGGACCTACTTGCAAACATTTTGAATTTATAAGGGACTTACCCACAAAGTTTCTATATTTATTAGGGACCTACCTACAAAGTTTTTAATTTATAAAGGACCTACTTGCAAAGTTGTTAAATTAATAAGCGCCCTACCTTTAAATATTTTAAATTTGTCAAGGACATACCTGCTAAGTTTTTAAATTTATCAGGGACCTACCTACAATGTTTTAAATTTATAAGGGACTTACTAGCAAAGTTTTTATATTTAACAGGGACTACCTGCAAATATGTTAAACTTATCAGGGTCCTACCACCAAAGTTTTTAAATTTATAAGGAACGTACTTGCAAAGTTTGAAACTTTATAAGCGAACTGCTTGCAAAATTTTTTAAATTTAATACGGACCAACATGTTATCAAGGACCTACTTGCAAATTTTTTAATTTATAAGGGACTTATTTGCAAAATTTTTAAATTTAACAAGGACCTATCTAGAAATATTTTAAATTTATCAAGGATCTACCTGCAAAGTTTTCAAATTTGTTAAGGACCTACCTGCAAAGTTTTGAATTTATAAGGGACCTACTTGCAAACATTTTGAATTTATAAGGAACGTACATGTAAAGTTTTTATATTTATCAATGACTTATCTACAAAGTTTTTAATTTATAAAGGAGCTAATTGCAAATTTGTTAAATTAATAAGCTCCCTACCTTTAAATGTTTTAAATTTCTCAGGGACGTACTTGCTAAGTTTTTAAATTTATCAGGGACCTACCGACAAACTTTTAAATTTAACATGGACCTACCTACAATTTTTTTAAACTTATCAATGTTCAACTACCAATGTTTTTAAATTTATAAGGAACGTACCTGAAAAGTTTTAAAATTTATAAGCGAACTATTGGCAAAGTTTTTAAAATTAATATGGACTACCATGCAAGTATTTTAAATTTATCAAGGACCTACCTGCAAATTTTTTAATTTATAAGGGACCTATTTGCAAAGTTTTTTAAAATTAGCAAGGACCTATCTTCAAATATTTTCAATTTATCAGGGATCTACCTACAATGTTTTTAGATTTTTTAGGGACCTACCTGCAAAGTTTTGAATTTATAAGGGACCTACTTGCAAAGATTTTGAATTTATGAGGGACTTACCTGCACATGTTTTTATATTTATCAATGACCTACATGCAAAGTTTTAAATATATAAGGGACCTAATTACAAAGTTTTTAAATTTAACAAGGACCTACATGCAAATATTTTAAATTTATCAGGGATTTACCTTCAATGTTTTGAAATTTATCAAAGAGACCATTTGTAACATTTTTAAATTTATCAAGGACTTACCTACAATGTTTTTTACATTCTTGAGACCTGCAAATTTTTTCTATTTATTAGAGACCTACTTGCAAAGTTTTTAAATTTATAAAGGACTTACAAACAAAGTTTTAAATTTATCACGAACATACCTTTAAAGTTTTTAAATTTATCAGGGACTTACATACAAAGATTTTATATTTATCAAGGACTTACCTTCAAAGATTTTAAATTTTTCAGGGATCTACTTGCAAAGTTTTTAAATTTATCAGGGACCTACCTGCAAAGTTTTAAATTTATAAGAGACCTACTAGAAAAGTTTTTAAATTTAATAGTGATCTACCAGCAAAGTTTTTTAATTTTTTAAAGGACTTACTTACAATTATTTTAAATTTATTAGGGACTTACCTGCAAATTTTTATATTTTTAAGGGACCTACTTGCAAAATTTTTAAATTTATAAGGGACCTACTAGCAAAGTTTTTAATTTTAACATGGACCTAGCTGTAAAGTTTTAAAATTTATTAGGGAGCCATTGGAAAGTTTTTCACATTTCTCAAGGACCTACATGCAACTATTTAAAATATAGCAGGGACTTTAGTGCAAAGTTTTTAAATTCATCACAGACCAATCTTTAAAGATTTTAAATTTATAACGAACCCACCTACAAAGTTTTTAAATTTATAAGGTCCCTATTTGCAAAGTTTTTAAATTTACTGGGACTTATCTGAAAAGTTTTTAAATTTATCAGAGATTTACCTTCAATGTTTTTAAATTTATCAGAGAGACCATTTGTATAGTTTTTAAATTTATCAAGGACTTAACTGTAAAAGTTTTTAAATTTATTAGGGATCTACCTACAAAGTTATTAAATTTTTAAAGGACCTACTTCCACATATTTTAAATTTTCTCAAGGACTTACCTGTAATTTTTTATATTTTTTGGGACCTACTTGCAAAGTTTTTAAATTACAGGGACCTACTAGCAAAGTTCCTAAATTTAACAAGGACCTATCTGCAAATATTTTAAATTTATCACGGACCTACCTGCAAATTTTTTAATTTATAAAGGACGTATTTGCAAAGTTTTTAAATTTAGCAGTGACCTCTTTGCAAATAATTTAAATTTATTAGGGACCTACATGAAATGTTTTTAAATTTATAAGGAACGTACCTGCAAAGTTTTAAAATTTATAAGCGAACTACTTGCAAAGTTTTTTAAATTTAATATGGACCAACATGCAAGTATTTTAAACTTATTAAGGACCTACCTGTAAATTTTTTAATTTATAAAGCACCTATTTGAAAAGTTTTTAAATTTAGCAGGGACTTAACTGCAAATATTTTAAATTTATCAGGGACCTACTTGCAAAGTTTTAAAATCCGTCAGGGACCTACCTCCAAAGTTTTGAATTTATAAGGGATCTACTTGTAAACATTTTGAATTTATCAGGGACTTACTTGCAAAGTTTTTATATTTATCAGGGACCTACGTGCAAAGTTTTCACATTTTTAAAGGATCAACTTTCAATTATTTTAAATTTATCAAGGACTTACCTGCAAACTTTTTATATATATCAGGGACCTACCTGCAAAGTTTTAAATTTATAAGCGACCTACTTGCAAAGTTTTTAAATTTAACAGGGACCTACTTGTAAATATTTTAAATTTATCAGGGATTTACCTTCAATATTTTTATATTTTTCAGAGAGACCATTAGTTGCAAAGTTTTTAAATTTATAAAAGGACATAGAAGCAAAGTTTTTAAATTTATCAGGGACTTACCTGCAAATATATTTTATATTTATCAAGGATCTACCTTCAAAGATTTTAAATTTATCAGGGATCTACTTTCAAAGTTTTTAAATTTATCAGGGACCTACCTGCAAAGTTTTAAATTTATAAGGGACCTACTAGCAAAGTTTTTAAATTTAATAGGGACCTATCTGCAAAGTTTTTAAATTTTTAAAGGACCTATTTGCAATTATTTTAAATTTATCAAGGACTTACCTGCAAATTTTTTAGTTTTTAGGGACCTACTTGCAAAGTTTTTAAATTTATACGGGGCCTTCATTCAAAGCTTTTAAATTTATCATGAACATACCTTCAAAGTTTTTAAATTTTTCAAGCACTTACTTGCAAAGTTTTATCAAGGCCCTACCTTCAAAGATTTTAACTTTATCAGAGATCTACTTGCAAAGTTGTTAAATTTATCAGGGACATACCTACAAAGTTTTAAATTTATAAGGGACTTACTACAAAGTTTTTAAATTTAAAGGGACTTACCTTCAAATATTTTAAACTTATCAAGGACTTTCAACCAAAGTAGTAGTAGTTTTTAAATTTATAACGAACGTACCCACAAAGTTTTAGAATTAATAAGCGAACTACTTGCAAAGTTTTTAAATTTAATATAAATTTAATATTTTAAATTTATGAGGGACCGACCTCCAAAGTTTTTAAATTTTTCAGGGACCTACCACCAAAATTTTGAATTTATAAGGGACCCACTCGCAAACATTATGAATTTATCAGGGACTTACCGGCAAAGATTTTATATTTATCAAGGACCTACCTTCAAAGATTTTAAATTTATCAAGGATCTACTTGCAAAGCTTTTAAATATATCATGGACCAACCTGCAAAGTTTTAAATTTTTAAGGGACCTACTAGCAAAGTTTTTAAATTTATTAGGGACCTACTTTCAAAGTTTTTAAATTTTTAAATGACCTACTTGCAATTATTTTAAATTTATCAGGGACTTACCTAGAAATTTTTTATACTTTTTAGGGACAAACTTGCAAAGTTTTAAAATTTATAAGGGACCTTCGTGCAAAGTTTTTAAATTTATCATGGATATACCTTCAAAGTTTTTAAATTTATCAGGGACTTACCTGCAAGTTTTTATCAAGGTCTTACCTTCAAAGATTTTGAATTTATCAGGGATCTACTTGCAAAGTTCTTAAATTTATCAGGGACGTACTTACAAAGTTTTAAATTTTTAAGGGACTTACTACAAAGTTTTTAAATTTAACAAGGAGCTACCTTCAAATATTTTAAACTTATCAACGACCTTTCACCAAAGTAGTAGTAGTTTTTAATTTATAAGGAATGTACCCGAAAAGTTTTAGAATTTATAAGCGAATTACTTGCAAAATTTTATTAAATATAAATTTAATATTTTAAATTTATCAGGGACCTACCTCTAAAGTATTTGAATTTTTCAAAGACCAACCTCCAAAATTTTGAATTTATAAGGGACCTACTTGCAAACATTTTGAATTTTTTAGGGACTTACCTTCAAAGTTTTGATATTTATCAAGAAAATACCCGCAAATTATTAAATTTATAAGGGACCTACTTGCAATTATTTTAAATTTATCGGGACTTACCTACAAATTTTTTATATTTTTTAGCGACGTACTTGCAAAGTTTTTAAATTTATAAGGGCCTTCATGCAAAGTTTTTTAATTTATCATGGACATACCTTCAAAGTTTTAAAATTTATTAGGGACTTACCTGCAAAGTTTTATCAAGGACCTACTTTAAAATATTTGAAATTTATCATGGATCTACTTGCAAAGTTCTTAAATTTATCATGGACATACCTATAAAGTTTTAAATTTATAAGGGACTTACTACAAAGTTTTTAAATTTAACAGGGACCTACCTTCAAATATTTTAAACTTATCAAGGAGCTTCCACCATAGTAGTAATAGTTTTTAAATTTATAGGGAAGATACCCGCAAAGTTTTAGAATTTATAAGCGAACTACTTGCAAAGTTTTTAAATTTAATATAAATTTACTATTTTAAATTTATCCAGGATCTACCTCCAAAGTTTTTAAATTTTTCAGGGACCTACCTCCAAAATTTTAAATTTATAAGGGACCTACTTGCAAACATTTTGAATTTATCAGGGACTTGCCTACAAAGTTTTTAAATTTATAAGGGACCTTCAAAGTTTTCAGAGAGACCATTTGTAAAGCTTTTAAATTTATCAATAACTTACCTACAAAGTTTTTTAATTTATTAGGGACCTACCTGCAAAGTTCTTAAATTTTTAAAGGAACTACTTGTAATTATTTTAAATTTATCAGGATCTTACCTGCAAACTTTTTAGGGACTGTATCACACCTAGCCGGTTCCACTAAGCATACCAACACATATCACCCTTGACTGACAACTCATATCGGATAAGGCTGGGGGACTGGTGTACCGCACCTAGCCAAACTCGACTAAATAAGTAAACAATACATATACCAAGGCAGTCAAGTATTCAACCTAGGCCGAGTTAGCCTAAGTTTTACCAATTCTAACCTAAACATCCAGAGGAACAACCTGCACCTCATATAACCAACATAAGCCGTCAAGTTAAGTAGCCGGCCTAGACCGACTACTCCAGCAGACCCGATAAGATTAAAGCCTAGGCCGACCACTCCAATAAACTCAGTATAATGAAAATCCCCATGCGTTCAATAAGTCCTAAGGGCTTGGGCTTACCTTCAAAGTTTTTAAATTTATCAGGGCCCTACCTGCAAAGTTTTCAAATTTTTAAAGAACTTAATTGCAATTATTTTAAATTTATCAGGGACTTACCTGCAAATTTTTTATATTTTTTAGAGACCTACTTGCAAAGTTTTTAAATATATAAAGGACCTAGAAACAATATTTTTAAATTTATCATGGAGATAACTTCAAAGTTTCTAAATTTAGCAGGGACTTACCTGCAAAGATTTTATATTTAAAGGACCTACTTGCAATTATTTAAATTTATCAGGGACTTACCTGCAAATTTTTTATATTTTTTATGGACCTACTTGCAAAGTTTTTAAATTTATCATGGACATAACTTCAAAGTTTCTAAATTTATCAGGAACTTACATGCAAAGATTTTATATTTAAAGGACCTACTTGCAATTATTTTAATTTATCAGGGACTTACCTGCAAATTTTTTATATTTTTTATGGACCTACTTGCAAAGTTTTTGAATTTATAAAGGACCTAGAAGCAAAGTTTTTTAATTTATCATGGACATAACTTCAAAGATTTTAAATTTATCAGAGACATAGCTGCAAAGTTTTTAAATTTATCAGGAACCTAGCTGCAAAGTTTTTAAATTCATCAGGACCTACCTGCAAAGTTTTAAATTTATAAGGGACCTAGTAGCAAAGTTTTTAAATTTAGTAGGGATCTACCTGCAAAGTTTTCAATTTATCATGGTCATACCTTCAAAAATTTTAAATTTGGCAGGGACTTACCTACAAAGTCTTATCAAGGACCTACCTTCAAAGATTTTAAATTTATCAGGGATCTACTTGCAAAGTTCTTAAATTTATCAGGGACATACCTACAAAGTTTTCAATTTATAAGGGACTTACTACAAAGTTTTTAAATATAACATGGACCAACCTTTAAATATTTTAAACTTATCAAGGAGCTTCCACCAAAGTAGTAGTAGTTTTTAAATTTATAAGGAATGTACCCGCAAAGTTTTAGAATTTATAAGGGAACTACTTGCAAAGTTTTTAAATTTAATATAAATTTAATATTTTAAATTTATCACTGACCTAACTCCAAAGTTTTTAAATTTGTCAGGGACCGACCTCCAAAATTTTAAATTTATAAGGGACCTTCTTG